>VYLU01000476.1_pt1 | contig 15371 bp, 20 predicted proteins | sample 5114211 | NCBI WGS metagenome assembly VYLU01 (sample SAMN12291803, study PRJNA351875) | freshwater metagenome | isolation source: freshwater lake | place: USA: Michigan, Little Long Lake | collected 2013-08-08 | reverse complement strand
TTCCCTTGTTTCCACCACCTCCAAGCCGTTCGATAACTTATTCCTGTTTTTTTTGCCTAGTCTGATAGTTTCCTGTCTATATATTACCATGCCTGACTATATCTGACTATATTTGTATTGAAACTTTACAATACCTTGGTCGCTGATTTCGGCGTTAAACGACGGATAAATTCCAGGGGTAACCCGTCTGTATCGGCAATAAAGGTGACTTCATAGACATGATCGCCGATCATCTGTTGTTGGGGTGGCAAAAGAATGTTTAAAGGTTGATATAAATCGGCATCCTCTTGATGAGCTTGCTGAAAGTTATTTGTTAATTTTTCTAACCATTCTGGTAAATTGCTGACATTTTCTGTTAGGTCAAAAGACAAGTGATAATAACCCACATAATGCTGATCACTAAAGGCATCGGGGGCGGGTTTCGGTTGAGGAATTTGGATTAATTCGATGCGTCCGTTTAACCCCGTTAGCCAACAGGCCAAAGTATAACCCGTGGTGAATCTTTCCTCTAGGGTAAAACCGAGAAGTTGGTAAAAAGCGATCGCCCGATGGATATTAGCGGTGCGGATAGAAGCATGGTGCATTTTCAGTGATCAGTAATCAGTCAAAAAGACGAAAATAGGGATAACGTTTGGGAACCCCCGGTTCTTTTTCCAGATCAAAATTAATTACATCCCAACAGGGTTCATCGGGAGCATCGGGGCTAAATTCTACTGGTAAACCGTAGAGACGGGGAATAGCGGCTTCACCCGGTCCATTACCCCGCCAAGCGGTGTTACGTTCTAAGTAGGAACTAACTAAATCGCGATAACGGTTGGCAATAATTACTTTAGTCGCCTTAAATCCTTGAGTATAGAGGCGATCGAGTGCTTCGTGAATCTCAAAACGAATACCATCCGGGTGAGTGTGTTGACGATACCACTCACCATTCCAGAGTCGCCAATGCCGTCCTGACTGCAAGTGAACCAACTCTCCCGTTTTGGGATCGGCTTCAAAAGCCCCATGGCGCGGACACAAATAGGTATCCGTCAAAGTGAGGGCGGGGATTAGCTGCCGACAGTGAGGACAATGGATATCGGGGCCAAAAACAGGGTATTGTAAACTTGCATTAATCATGGAAGAACCTAAACTAAAAATTGCTATCTTTGTACCAATAATCCTATCCATATTATACCCAACCAAATTGGACGGGTATTCTCTTTCGACTTTAGTGCAGCTCCTTTCATGTCTTTAGATAACTTAAGATCAACTTCTAATTTCTGGCCGATTGTCGATGTCAGTCAAGCGGCTTTTATCGCCCCTAATGCCACGGTAATGGGCGATATTTCCCTAGCTGTGGGGGTGAGTGTTTGGTATGGGGCAGTATTGCGCGCCGACGTGGAACGCATCGAAATTGGGGCTTATACTAATATCCAAGATGGGGCGATCCTACACGGAGATCCGGGCAAAATTACTATCCTTGAAGATTATGTCACCATCGGGCATCGGGCGGTAATTCACGCAGCCCATATTGAACGCGGTTGTTTAATCGGCATTGGGGCAGTGATTCTCGATGGTGTGCGCGTCGGGGCGGGTAGTATTGTCGGGGCGGGTAGTATCGTCACAAAAGATATACCACCGCGATCTTTAGTGGTGGGCATTCCCGCTAAACGCGTCCGGGAAGTGTCGCCACAGGAGGCTCAAGAGTTGATCGAACACGCCGAGCGCTATGCTAAACTTGCCCTCGTTCATGCGGGAAAAGCTACTGATACTGGATTCCCAAAACGGGCGGATTAGGGTATAAATATAAAATGAGAATCAAGTAACAATCTTTTAAGCACCGATCGAGGAGAACGAAATCTATGGACTGGAGAGTGTTAATCGTTTTAACCCCTTTGCTTATCGCTGCTGGCTGGGCTTTCTTCAATATCGGCGCTGCCGCTATTAGACAAGCTCAACAGTTTCTCAGCAAACAAAGTTAATAAAAGTTTATAGTTCTTAGTAAAACCGACCGCCTAGGCGATCGGTTTTTAATTTTTCCCCAAGCGGCGATCGCTGATTTGGGTGTAGGATGTGGGGTGTAGGATGTGAGGTGTGGGGTGTGGGGTGTAGGGAAGGAAACCTATTTCATCTCTGGTGGTGAAAATTTTTTCATCGGGACTGAATCCTGAATCCTGAATCCTGAATCCTAACCCCACCAATAACTTTTTCAGCAAACCCTACCTAACCATGAAATCTAACTATCAAAATCTCATTCAAGAACTTTCCCATCTAGAAATTATCACCGATCCGGGGCAAGTGGCGAAACTTTCCTTAGATTATTATCATTTTAGTCCCATTTTAGAGGCACAACTGCGAGATAAACGGGCTGATTTAGTCATTCGTCCCCAGAATAGCCAAGAGGTTATTGACATCGCTAAAACCTGCGTTAAATACCAAATTCCTTTAACAGTTAGAGGTGCGGGTACAGGTAATTATGGTCAATGTGTTCCCTTGCAGGGAGGAGTAATTTTAGACACAACCAAACTAACAAAAATTATCTCGATCGAACCGGGTACAGCCCGGGTAGAAGCGGGGGTAAAAATGGCATTTTTTGATAAACAAGCTCGCGAAATCGGTTGGGAATTAAGAATGGCTCCCTCTACCTATCGGACGGCGACAATTGGCGGTTTTATCGGGGGTGGCAGTGTGGGCATGGGTTCGATTAATTATGGACAATTGAAGGATAGGGGCAATCTGCAAGCAGTGCAATTAGTCACCCTAGAAGCGGAACCAAAAATTATCGAACTACGGGGGAATGAGGTAGAAAAAGTCAATCATGCCTACGGAACAAATGGCATTATTACCGAGTTAGAAATAGCCCTCGCTCCCTGTTATCCTTGGGCAGAATTTATCGTTACTTTTGCCGATTTTATCACCGCCGCTAAATTCGGTCAAGCTCTCAGTGATAGTGATGGCATTGTCAAGAAAATGGTTAGTGTTCACTCTTGGCCAATTCCCGCTTATTTTACTGCTCTTAAGGATTATTTAACCACAGGAAAAGCGGCAGTTTTGTTAATAGTATCGGCGGGCGATCGAGTCGCATTAGAGTCTTTAATTAAAGAATATAATGGTGAACTTACTTACTATAAAACGCCAGAAGAAACCCAAAAAGGCAGCAGTATCTTAGAATTTACTTGGAATCATACCACTCTCCATGCGCGTAGTTTTAACCCCAAAATAACTTATCTACAAGCTTTTTATTTTAATCTAGCCACGGTAGAGAAACTCTATAATTATTTTGGGGAGGAAATAATGATGCACCTAGAATTTTTGAAATTTCAAGGTAAAGTTATTCCCGCCGGTCTTCCCTTGCTAGAATTTACCACAGAAACTCGATTAAATGAGATTATTGCTATCTATGAACAACAGGGGGCAGCCATTGCCAATCCTCACACTTATATCATGGAAGATGGCGGCAGCAGACAGATTAATCCGCTACAACTAGAATTTAAAAAACTCGTCGATCCCTACGGATTGAACAATCCGGGTAAAATGCGAGCATGGATTGAAGCAAGGGGGTAGGGGTTCGATTTAGTCTAGATTAAGCAAGATAAGCTGCCCCTTGCCTATTCCCAGACTTGCCCCGATCCGATACAATTAAACGGTTGTCTTGGAAGAATTAATAGTGATCGAGCGTTATACTCTCCCTGCGATGGGGAATTTGTGGACGGATAGATATAAATATCAAACATGGCTAGAGGTAGAGATAGCCGTCTGTGAAGCGCAGGCAGAATTAGGCTATATTCCCGGGGATGCAGTGGAAGAAATTAAGGCAAAAGCTAATTTTGATCCCGATCGCATTTTAGAAATAGAGGCAGAAGTACGCCACGATGTCATCGCCTTTTTAACAAATGTTAACGAATATGTGGGCGAGCCAGGGCGTTATATTCATTTGGGTTTAACCAGTTCTGATGTACTAGATACTGCCCTGTCTTTACAATTAGTCGCCAGTTTAAACCTGATTTTAGAACAATTAGAAGATTTTATTCAAGCCCTGCGCTATCGCGCCCAAGAACACCGTTATACAGTCATGGTAGGACGTTCCCACGGCATTCACGCCGAACCGATCACCTTTGGCTTTAAACTAGCGGGATGGTTAGCGGAAGTGCTGCGAGGACGCGATCGTTTAATTCGCTTGCGCCAAGACATCACCATCGGTAAAATATCTGGTGCAGTGGGAACCTATGCCAATATTGACCCCAAAATTGAGGCGTTAACCTGTCAGAAGTTAGGATTAGAACCGGATACCGCTTCCACTCAAGTGATCTCGCGCGATCGACACGCCGATTATGTGCAACAATTAGCCTTATTAGCGGCCTCGATCGAACGTTTTGCCGTGGAGATTCGCAACCTGCAAAGAACCGATGTCCTAGAAGTAGAAGAATACTTTTCCAAAGGACAAAAAGGCTCCTCAGCTATGCCCCATAAACGTAATCCCATCCGCTCAGAACGCTTAACGGGAATGGCGAGAATTATCCGTAGTCATAGCGTTTCCGCCTTAGAAAATATCGCCCTCTGGCACGAAAGAGATATTTCCCATAGTTCCGTAGAACGGGTGATGCTGCCGGATGTTTGCATTTTGACCCACTTTATGCTCAAGGAAATCACCGATTTAGTCAAAAATCTGCTGGTATATCCCGAAAACATGAAGCGGAATATGAATGTTTACGGTGGCGTGATTTTCAGTCAAAGAGTTCTTTTACGCGCTTGGAACACCGATAACGGCAATTTTAAAGCTTTTATCAGTCAAGATGAGCAAGTTACCGCTATTTTATCCCCCGACGAGATCGAAAGTTGCTTTGATCCCCAGCAGCACTTAAATCATCTTAATAGCATCTACCAAAGGTTAGATATTTAAGGAGCTTTCAGTGATCAGCTATCGGCCACGTTTTTGAGATCGGCAACTTGAAACCTTGGGAGTAACAATGCCATGACGATTACCGCGATCGACCTACCGATAGAAAAAATCGCCCAGTTTTGCGATCGCTGGCAAGTGACCGAATTCGCTCTATTCGGCTCCGTCCTGCGCGAAGACTTCCGCCCCGACAGCGACATTGATGTTATGGTGGAATTTCATCCAGAAGCTCACCCCACATTCAGCACCCTAGACCAAATGGAAGCAGAGCTAAAAACCATCTTCGATCGAGATGTTGACCTGATTACCCGCCAAGGCATTGCCACCAGTCGCAACTACCTACGCCGTAATCAAATCCTTTCTTCGGCTCAAGTGATTTATGCAACGGGATCCCCAATTCCTGCTTGATATGCTGCAATCCGCAGATTTTGTCGGGTGCGTTTCTTGCTGCGACGACAGGGAACGCACCTTACCGATTATCGAAAATTTGGGTTAAAACCCCGTCCTTTTAGGACGGCTTTAAGCTAGAATAAAAACTTAAGCAATTAAGCGTTTTTCGCTATCTGCGTCAACCCCATTGACGCGACCACCCTAAAAAAGTGGCGTGGTGAGGAATCGCCGTCCGTTTTACGGCGGCGAGGATGTCAAGATACAATCGCGGCATATACTTCTCGCTTGCGACAACTGCGATGAATGTTTTCTGGCGCTATTTCCCCTTGGCATTTGTTGTTATGCTTTCTAATGGTTTCACCCCACACGCGATGAATGTTTTCTGGCGCTATTTCTCCTTGGCATTTGTTGTTATGCTTTCTAATTGTTTCACCCCACAACAAGGGCGAACGGAATCGCCTAAAATTACCTGTAAAACAGAAAGCTATCCTTCCACGAGGCAAAAAGTTCCCACGACAATGATCGAGAACGGACCGGGGAATTTAGTACCATTTATTTATTGGGTGGATGAAGTTGCCGGGGAAAAGCCACTAGAGCGGTGTAAGGAAGTTTCTGAGATCATTCAAGCAAGACTTGACGATAAAACCTGGAGTCGTTCTTTTTTACGGACGGGAAAATCGAGGGATAATTATCCGATCATTTGTTTTGTCAAGGAACCCAAAGATAAAGCTTGCGATACCGAAAGAGAACTTATCGTCAAATTAAAGCGGGGGGAGAACGCGGAGAGAGTTTTAGATAAAATGTTAGCCCTTCGCCATGGGACGGATTTAAAATTAACGGGCGAGTTTCGTTTTTATTATGGGGAGATTCACCGAGAGGTTTATATTCATGTCAAGAAGTTTCTCGAAGAAGTGGAGCGATCGAGGACTGAAAGACAATGATAAAAAGATGGTTCGCTTGGTTGGGTATTGTCTCGATATTGATACCTTTTCCTGTGGCGATCGCTCAGTTCGATGGCTCGCGATTAAAAGCGATCACCGTTAGGATAGACATGGAAAAGTTACCCGATGATAGTCCTAATATACCCCTGGGTGGTTCAGGAGTTATCATTCGAGGTAACGGGAATTCTTATATTATCTTGACAGCCTATCATGTTGTTATGATGTCCGATCGGGATTACGTTATCAAAGTTTTTAATCGACAAACGCCCGATCAGCTTGATTCCTATCGTATAAACAGAAGAGATTATAGTAAAAAAATCAAAAAGATTGAAGATATCGATCTGGCAACGATCGAGATAACTAGCAATAAAAGTTATGAAACCGCTACCCTAGATCCGAAAGAACTTCCCAAAAAAGATGATATAATTTATGTGGCTGGCTATCCATTAAACAATGGAAAAAGCTATCTCGATCTTGATGGTAAAATATTCGATATAGCACCGCACAAGGATAAGTATGGTACTTTACCAAGAGCATATTATTTTAATAATTTGAATACTTCAACCGGGATGAGTGGAGGCCCTTTAGTCAATCAACAAGGGAATATTGTTGGCATTTTAATTGGAGAAAAATCCGATAGTGGAACGGGTGCTAAAACCGCTTCAGTTGTGATGCCAATTCAGTTTTATCCTCAGTGGCAAGCGATTCGGAATTCTCAAAGATTATCTTCCCCTCTTCCCTCTCCCAATCAAACTTTGGAGCAATTACTAGCGGCTAAGAAATGGGGAGCAGCAAATGATAAAACTTGGGAGATTTTATTAAAAGAAGGTGATGCGGATCAGTCAGGTGATCTAAATAGTTTTGAGGTGAAAAATCTAGAATGTTCCACATTAAAATATCTAGATGTAAAGTGGCAACAAGCCTCTGGTGGAGAATACGGTTTCAAAGTACAAAGAGGCATTTACAGCGCATATCACAGTGAATATAATAGAGATAACCCGGAGTCGAACATCGATAAATATACAGCATTTGCTCAGAAGGTAGGATGGTTTAACAATATTCAAGAAATATCAAAAGATCTTTCTCCCAATAGCCTATACTCTCGAAAAAAAACTAATCGAGGTTTTTATCCGATTTGGTTTGTGTATGGCGAGAAAATAGAAAAAATTCCTTTCGGTTTGCCAGTACCCATCTATAATAATTATAATGAGTTAGATGACTTATATAAATATCGAGATCCTTGGCAAAGCGAGGGAACTATCTTATATGGTCGGTTATGGGATTGTTTATAATAATTTTTAAAAATAAACTTTACTCCACAGAGGAAGGAACTTAAAGCATTAATCAAAAGATAACTCTCTTTGATTGGTCATACAATCTTGAAGATATAAATCTATTAACTCTTGATAAGAAATACCTTTTTCCTTGGCTTTCTTCTCAAAATATTCAATCACTTCAATTCCTAAAGGTAAGGTGACTTGTTGTTTTAATTTTTGAGAAAAAGGATTAGGACGACTTTTCATGTTAGCAAGGTCATATTCACGTTTCATCATGATTATCCTCTATATTTTTGACTTTCATTTTTAGTGGCTTTTCGGGCTGAAATAATTCTAATTACCGATTCTTCCTCTCGGTAACAATGAACGATGAGTAATATCCTCATTTTATAACTTTTTCCCAGAAGTAAGAATCGGTCTTCTTGTTCTGAATGGTCATCATCCCAAAATTGGATCGCATTATCATCATAAAAAACAGATCTAGCTTCCTCAAAAGAAACACCATGCTTTTTTTGATTAACTCGGTTCTTGTCTATGTCCCATTCAAAAGTTAAGCGTTGCATTGCACAATAGAGACAGATTAACGATTTTGAACTTTGATCATAAGCTGAACCCTCACAATTACAGGCGTTTATTTAGGTAATTTAATATTCTTGAATTTTAGATATGAATCGCGATGATACTCAAAACTAATCTCAAGCGTATCAAACTCGTTTACCTGAGAAGAGACATTATTAAAAGTTAGGGTTACTTTAACTGGTGTTCCTTGAGGAAATCTCAAATTCAATCCATTTACATCTTCTTGATTACCAATCTTTATTTTAGCGCAGGGGTAAACAGTACCAGACGTATCAAATAATCTAGTAAGATTGCCTTCCTGACATCGTACAAAAGTATCACGATCCGCCTTTGCTCTAACCGCCACCGAACATTGCACGCTTGGACCGGTACGTTTACAACCTTGAAGAGTTCCCTCAAACCGTTTATCCTCATTAACATTGCCTTGTGCCAGCAGTAGCGTGTCCCTACTGCCATTGATTCCCTCGTTGACTTGGCTTTCCCTTACCCCTGTCACTCCCTGAGATGCCGACACGCTAACCCCCGAAACTAATAAGGCCAAAGCGAGTAAACCAAAAGCCGATCTTTTGTAAACCATAAAAAGTAACTCCTGACACACTGAAGAAAAACGAACGGTGTTATTTTAGTCCATATTATAGCACAGATCGGTATATTTGGAGCATTTTCCTGTAAACCCTATTATTTTGATGAGAATTTAATCAATTTACAAGGAAAAAACAGGTTGATAGGGAATGATTTCTTCTAGCCTATTGCCTAGATTTTCTCTGGCTACATCCAATTCATAAGCCTTTTGTAAATTCATCCACAGTTCAGCACCACTATTAAAGAAACGTCCTAATTTTAAAGCAATATCTCCCTTGAGATTCGCGTTTCCCTGTACGATGTGATAGAGAGTTTCTTCCGAAACATAAATTTTTTGGGCAAGCTGAGAGATAGTAAGATCAATTTCTTCTAATTCATCCGCAAGAATTTCAACGGGGTGAATGGAGCTTTTCCAATTATTCATCATCAACCTCCCTTAATAATCATCAACAATTTCAACATGACAGGATTTCTGTGTCTTGACAGCGAAAACTTTTAATCATAGACTATTTCGCTTCTTTAACTGAATCTAACTCCAAAGAATTGATTATCTCTTTCGCTTCCTTTTCATACTTATCAAAGTCTTGGGTACTGGCTTCATAACGAATCTTATATTGTTTTTTTCTGTATAAAAAACCAATATCTCTTCGTTTAATATTGTCTGCCTCATAAACTAATTCGTAGTTAGCTTGATTACCCTTGAATTGAAATTCTTTATTCCCTGTAAAATAAGTATTTTTCTTGTTATTTATTGATGATTGTGCTTTTTGTTTTTCTTTCTGGTAAAATTTTTGCAAAGTAATATCGTTTTCATAAAGTTCTTCGATAATCAAGCGTATTTTAGGAGAATTGCTTTCATTGCTGAGAAAAGTTCTGGGAATGATGGTAGCGTCAGGAACATCAGGAATTGCGACAGATTGACATCCAAGTTGTTGCCAATTCTGCGGGATTTGAACAGTGATCCCCTCGCAAGAGAAGGAAACAGGTTTTGGGAATAACATAGTTAGCCAAAGTTGAACCTTATCGGGATTAGTGATAAAAGTAACTATAACCGAACCCGATGCAGTCACGAACGCTATCAGTAAACTTTTTTGCCCGAATTTCATTAGCCATGAAGGGATCGTGTTTTTTTTCTCTGATTCGGTAGAATTTATAGAGGGTTGTTCGGATTGATGACTTTTTGTCTGATTGTTTGTCCAGAAAGGTAATAGTTGACCGATCCTTGTAATGATCGATTGTTTTGATTTTGTCTCTGGTGTGGTAGAATTTACAGAGGGCTGTTGGGATGGATGACTTTTTTTCTGATTGTTTTTCCTAGAAAGGGGTAGTTTAGGGATCATTGGTTGACGATGGTTGTTGATGGTATACAGCAGTTACTTTATTCCTCTGGTACAGCCAATTCCTTATTGGATAAACCTTTCAGGGTGGAGAATTTACCAGAACAAACATGAATCCGCCGTAACAATATTATAACTACCGATCAATTCCTGAGAGATTTTGTTGGGTGAGTTCCCTGCTGCAACGAGGGGGAAAGCACCTTACCGATCGATTCCTGAGAGTATAGGGTCTTAGTCTAACAAAGCCCATGCACAACAGCTTATCTGGCTGACGGCCGGCGGCTGACGACCGGCAAGTAAATCATTTTGTAAACTCCAACCGATTAACTAACTAGAATAGAGATAACCCAGAACGCCTGTGATAGATAAAAGACGCACTACTCGCGATCTCCCCCAAATTAACGAAAGAATCCGCTTTCCCGAAATCCGCGTTATCGATAGCGACGGCTCTCAACTAGGAATTATTACTCCTGCCGAAGCTTTACGCGTGGCCGAAGAAAAGGAACTTGATCTCGTCCTCGTCAGTGAAACGGCAAATCCTCCCGTTTGCCGGATTATGGACTATGGCAAGTACAAGTTTGAACAGGAGAAAAAAGCCCGCGAAGCCAAGAAAAAACAGCATACAGCCGATATAAAAGAAGTTAAAATGCGCTATAAAATCGATGAGCATGACTACAACGTGCGAGTCAACCAAGCGCAACGTTTTTTAAAAGCGGGAGATAAGGTAAAAGCGACGATTACCTTCCGAGGCCGGGAAATTCAACACTCTAACCTAGCGGAAGAATTACTGGCGCGCATGGCCAAAGATTTACAGGATGTGGCTGAGGTACAGCAAGCGCCAAAAAAAGAAGGTCGTAACATGATGATGATGTTATCGCCGAAAAAATAACTAACTAATCCGGAAAAAGGGGCTAAGACCCCTTTTTTGTTTTTCGGAAATCCTGAAGGGAAACCGATAATCTAAAACAAATGTATTATCCAGATTTTGACTCGGTTCGCCGAATCGCCACCACTGCTGGCCGGGGAGGTTGATTAACTTGACCACTGGGCCAATTCGACCCTAGGGGTACTTGTCGTATTTGTTCAAATTCCTGCCCATTAGTGGTTTTCAGGGCAAATTTACGGTTTTCAAAGGCCAAATCCCGACGAATTCCCCCCGCTTCTCCCGGATGTTGCACAGCGAGAATACAGAGGAAAATCATCAAGCTTTGCTAAAATCCAATACTATGGAGTAGTGGGGAGATTCCTGATATATTCCTCAACTCGATCATCGGGATGGCTGATCCCTAGGTTGAATACCGTGTAAAATAAATTTTGGATCAATCTCCAGATGTTTAAAGCTTGTTCCCCGATAGATGGATGGGTCGAGAGCCTAATCAACGGCAAATTCCCTACCATTCGATGATCTTGATTGTGAGGATGAGGACTAAATAGAACCCGATAATCCTCGGCGATAATTTCCTTATCGCATCTCATCCAATCTTCATAAGAAGCTTTACTCTGTTCGGGAGTATAAACGCAATGATCTTCGCTCAAACGGCGTATCTTGTAATAGGTTCGGGGTAATCGTTCTTTATAAATTCGTAAGTTGTGATGAACAGCGAGATAGGATAGAGTCCAGTGATGGCCGTATTCGTGGGCTAAGGTTAGTTTTAATTGCTCGATCGTACCTAAAACGAGAGAGTTAAGGCGAATTATCGCTTTAAATGTCTGTCCATCATATTGCCCGTACCAATCACCATTGGTATTTAGTCCCAAATCCCTAATTTCTATTACATCCAACCAGGCTAACTCGATTGGTGACGAAAGACGAAGTTCCTGCTCGACAAAATCCGATAGTGATTCCAATTCGTCTAGAGTATATTGTTTACTAAAGTCTTTTATCGTAGGCATCGCAACGTGATTTTCGTAGATTCTTAACTGACTATTCTAATAATATAACCTAGCCCAACATTATAGACTAGGTTATATTATATGTGTTGTAAGACATTATTTTTTCTTGCTTGAAGGGTCAAAGATAGTTGGCTGTTGCCCGTCATCTAATTCATCAAATGCGTCTTTCTCTGGATCTTCCGGCAGGATGGGAGCGCTCGCCATCTCGATTATATTTTTGCCGTCGCGAACTATTTCCCGATAGGCTACCCCCGTACTCTTCTGACTGGCGAACACTCCAGATTCGAGTTTATTTAGATAGTCCTTCATTCGCTCGATCCTCGATTTCGGGACTCCTGCCTCCAAAGCTTCTTGAATATTTCGTTTTAATTCTTGAGTAGTGACGGGGATCATGATTTTGTCCCTTTATTTCGATTACACTTCTATATTATAGTTCTTTTGTTGCAACAGTTTATGCCTATAAAGTAAGTTTTGAATAATTTAAAAGCTTATATCGATAAGTTTTGAATAAGTTTTGAATAAGTTTTGAATAAGTCATGTTATTATAGTTACATAACTTGAGTCATCTTCCATGTCTAGATCGCTGAAAAGTACCTTCGCCGAATTGATTCCTTTGGCTAGAGCGACCGTTACCAAATTTTTCACAGGTAAGCCGATTAGTCATGAGAATTTTACGACAATTTGCGAGAAATTAGGTTTAAACTGGCAAGAGATAGCATTGCTAGAAGAAAACTTCGGGAAAGGGGAAATTGATCGGAAGGACTGGGGAGGGGTGACGGAGGCGGATTTTTTCTGCGGGCGTACGGAAGAACTCGCCGAGATCAAACGGTGGATCATCGGTGACAAATGCCGTTTAATTACGGTTTTTGGGATGGCAGGGATGGGAAAAACCGCTCTCGCGGTGGAACTAGCGCAGGGGATCGAGGGAGACTTCGATTACCTCATCTATCGTTCCCTTAAACAGGTTTCTCCCCTTACGGAACTTTTGGGGGATTGGTTAGAGATTTTGACAAATTCTCCCCGCCGGGAGTTACCCGACAGTATCGATATCCGTTTGGCTAGGCTAATCGATCGAATGACCTATCATCGGTGTCTTTTGTTATTGGATGACGGCGAGGAAATTTTACAAAGCGATAATTTAAGCGGGAGATATCGAGAGGAATTTCAAGACTACGAAAAGCTATTGAGACGGATGGGAGAAGCACCGCATAGAAGTTGTTTAGTGTTGATGAGTCGGGAGAAACCCAAAGATATCGATTTTCTAGAAAAGCGGCAGAATACAGTAAAGTCTCTGTTCTTGGGAGGACTCGACGAACTATCGGCTAGGGAGATGGTGAATAAGGAGGGAGGACAAGGAACAGAGAGGGAGATTCGGGATTTTATCGAACTGTATCGGGGTAATCCTTTTTTTCTTAAGCTTGCTTTGGCTAGAATCGTCGATATCTTCGGTGGTAATATTGCGGAGTTTTTACAGACTGGGACGATAAATTTTAGCGATATTAAGGAGATGATCGAGGTGCAGTTTCAACGGCTTTCGGAAATCGAGCGGGAGATATTGGAGGTTTTGGCGAGGGAAGAGGAAGCGATTTCTGTCCCGGAATTACGATCGAAGCTCAATAAACCCGGACTGACGGACGCGGTTGATTCTTTGAGAAAGCGATCGTTCATCGAAAGCAGGGATTCGGGCTTTATTCTTCCGAATTTGATTCAATCCTACGTTCGAGGACTTTAATCGAGATAGCGAGGAACGATGTCAACTTTTATCGCGTCTTTAACACTATTATTAACACTCTCTCGGATAACTTGCTCTAGTTTCTCCGCCAGTTCTGGGAGGATGATCTGGTCTCGTTTTCTGAGGATTTCCACGCGCACGGTACAACCAAATTGCTTGGGATCGAAAATAACATTCGAGTATTTTTGGATGATAGGATAGGGACTATCCTGTGCTTTAGCGGCATTAATCGCTTTTTGGGCATCTCTAGCTAGGGCATTGCTATCCTGTTTGCCATCTTTTCTAATCCTGCATTGGGTGTCATTGCTAGTATTAGGATTAGTTGGAGAAGAAGGAGAAGGAGAAGGAGCGGACTTGATCGCGAAATATCCGAAAACGAAAACCCCTAATACCATGACCCCCAAGACTACTTTTTGAAATATAGAACGAGAGTTTTCCTGTGAATTAACCTTATCTTCAATGACTTGAATTCGTTTCAATATATCCGTTGTATTTTTGGGTCGCTTGTCAGGTTTTCGCTCTAAAAGACTATCGATTAAGGTGGCAAATCGATCCGATACGGGTGTAGATTCTGTACGCCATAGTAACTTTTCTTGAGTATCTTGTTCGATTTGAGAGGGCTTCTTGTTGGTTAGAAGATGGACGAAAGTGCGCCCTAGAGCATAAAAATCGGATTTGAAATCGGTTCTTCCTCGGTACTGTTCGGGAGCCATATAGGGGAGGGTCCCGATCGTTGTCGTAGTTTGCTCGTCTATATTTTGATTAATTAAACGAACCGCACCTAGATCGATTAGAAATATCCTGTTATCGCTATCGCGGTACATAATATTAGAAGGCTTAATATCGCGATGGATGAAATTATTAGAATGTAGTCTTTCTAAAATAGTAGTTAGTTGTTTTAACCAGTCAATCGCCCGCATTTCATCGATCGCCCCGTGCTGTTTTAGCCACTGCTCTAAGTTCAGTCCTGGGATTTTCTCCATCACTAGACAGTTGGCGGGAATAGGATTATCGGGAAACTCGATCGGGAAATATCCGCCCTGTTCGTGTCCGGGTTCTTTGTGTAGAGAACTTTGAGAACCTTGGGAGTGTCTTGATCCTTCTCATCCACCACATCGTAAAGGGTAGTTACCCTGTCCTCCCTCTGGTGTAGTACGTTCATCACCCGATATCTATTCTGTAGTAGCAAGTGGGAACCGCAAGCCTCACAGATACTCCGATCTTCGGGGTTCTCCGGCCGGGGACAGATGGGATTTATACATAATCGCATTGAGTTTTCGACAGGCGATCGGGAATTCAGATATAGAGAACAAAAAAGAGAGAAATAAGATTCCGCGAGATAAGATTTAAGTGTTTATCCCGAATGGTACAAATCTATCGTAGCGTGGAGTTAGACAAAATACAGTCATTCCGATCTATCTTCTGATTCACAAGTCAGACATTTCTTTTCCATGACTAAGGCAGAATTTCAGCGGGCTATCGTTAGAAAAATTTTTCGGTGGCGATATTTCAGCTTATTTTTCGCTACTATACTCGTAAACGTTGGTATATCGGCGGTAATGGCTCAAGATACCGGATTATCCGAGCAAGTGGCGCAGTTAAACCGCGGTCAAGATACGATCTGGGTGTTACTCACGGGTAGCCTCGTCTTCTTCATCGAAAATTTGGGTCTGAAACCCCGTCGTTCTACGACGGCTTTACCGTTAAATACTAGCGCATTTACCAAATATATGCTAAAATGTGAGACATGGAAAAAGCCTATTC
>VYLU01000114.1_pt2 | contig 16722 bp, 16 predicted proteins | sample 5114211 | NCBI WGS metagenome assembly VYLU01 (sample SAMN12291803, study PRJNA351875) | freshwater metagenome | isolation source: freshwater lake | place: USA: Michigan, Little Long Lake | collected 2013-08-08 | reverse complement strand
TTAGTCCCCCCATAGAACCTCCTTGAGCCATCTTGCACACTTTTCTCTTTTTGTCAAATTTTATGTTAAGAAAGATGTGACTAATGGATAGCTTAATAAGGGGGGTGTCTGACAGTTTTTAACACCTAACTACTTACTTGCCCTCTCAATTTAAGTCGATGAGGATACACCGGGCAAGCGTCTATATTTCAAGTAATAGGCAAAACCTGTTATTAAAACAATAACTATTGTGCCGATACCTAAATAGTTAGGAACCCAAAAAGCTGCCGTAATGGTGTTAATGTCTCCCGGTTTTAAATGCCAAATTAACTGATCATCAACTTTTTCTACCGGGGGATTTAATCCTGAGTCATCTTCAATATTTTGACCAGCTAAGGGAGTATTTAAAGCGAAGTCGATAGCGACTAAGGAACCGGGACTAACGATAATATTTCCCTGTTCAGAAAGTACACCTAAAGCCCGCAGATCAACGGTTAATTTTAAGTTTTTCTGAGTCAAAAAGAAGCAATCTTGTTCTGTAACTGCCAGTTTTGAATCTAGTTGCAATAACTTAAGATCATCAGTATCGGCGGAATTTTTGATTTTAAAGGAAGAACTAGGATCAAAAAATTGATTGAATTTTTCCTCTAATTCCTGACCATTACTAAAGGGAATAGTCACAATCATTTCTCGTTCGGAAATATGAGCGGTTTTCCCCTTAAGTAATTTTGCCCTCTGTTCGATACTATTTAACCATTTAGTGGCTTCGGTTTGACTGAGACTGGTTAAGCGTTGTCCGAGGGTGATATGTTGAATAATTTCCCCGTGGTGTTGGTGGGGAAAATTAATGCCCACATCGTAACGGACACAGCCAGTTAAAAAGAGAAAAATACCGCATAAAAAGGGCAGAATAAAGCGGGGTTTCCCGATTTTTTCGGTGGTTGGTTGATTCATAATTAATCTTCTTCTAAGTCGTCATAACTTGCTGAACTGCCACCGCTAACCGTAACTAGATCGATTTGCTGACGATAATAGTCTACATCTTTTACTTCCACTTCTACCTCATCACCGAGACGATAGGCAACGCGATTTTTCCGTCCTACCAAACAGCTATGACGAGCGCGATATTCATACCAATCATCCTTGAGAGAAGAAACATGAACCAACCCTTCCACTAATAAATCGGAAATTTCCACGAAGAAACCATAGGATTGTACACCGGTAATTAAGCCGCGAAAAACTTGACCCATTCTTTCTTTCATTTTCTCGGCTTTTTTCAATCCTTCTAGGTCTTGTTCCGCATCTTCAGCAATTTTTGAGCGATCATTGAGATGGGAAACAATTAGGTGACTTTCTTCTTCTAACTCCTCCTGAATTTGGCTCGGTAGAATATTCCAATGAATCTGTCCATGACAGCTATTACTGCCCAAATTAACCCCGACTTTGACGATTTTGCTGCGGCGATCTTTCCCCTCTGTTAATAAGATTTTTAACACCCGTTGTACCCAAAGATCGGCATATCTTTGCAGGGGTGATAGACAGTGGGTATAATTGCCAGGATAGGCCAAACCAAAATGGGGTAAAGGATGGCTGCTATATCTAACTAATTTGAGAGTTTCTTGCAGGAGATAATTGAGGACTTTCACCGATGTGGAAGCGGAAAAAATGCGGGTGAGATTTTGATAGTCATTGGGTTTAATCTCCTCCTCGGCAGTTAAATTTAATTCTGCCCCTAAATTATTGGCTAATTTGAGTAAATCCTCCAATTCATCCCAATCCGGTTCCGATTGTCCACAGTAGATACAGGGTAAGTGTAAAGCTTGCAAATGTTCAGCGACGACTTTGCCGGCTAAAATTGCCACTTCTGTCAGTAAAGAACGGGCCGGTAAATTATTAGAAGCGAGAACAGCCCCCCCCCGTCCTTCGTCTTTGTAGGGAGAGATTTTGTCTAATTGAATATCAAAACTACCCCGCTGCAGACGTTGGGATTTTAGGGTGGGGCAAACGCTAAAAAATAAATCTTTCAGGGTTTCAACGGTATCGGTGGGGGCAGCTTCGCTATCTTCTTCACTGAGCAGATCGCGCACCTGTTGATAGGTAAAATGTTGATCCACTTGGATGAGGCTGCGGGTGATTTCGTACTCCACTAGCTCCCCCTTGTCATCGAGGGTGACGAGGATAGAAATAGCGGGGCGCTGTTCTTGCGGTGACAGGGAACAACGACTGGTAACGGCAGCTGGAACTAATGGCAGCACTTTTTCGCCTAAATAGACGGCAGTTCCCCGTTTTTTGGCAACTTTATCCAATAATCCCCCCCGTTCAATGTAACGGGCCACATCGCTGATATGAATGGCGACTCGCCAGCGATTTTGGTTGATTTTCTCTAAAGAAAAGGCATTTTCAATGATTGGGGGATAATCCAGGGGGTTGTCATCTTCGATGGTAAAGGTGAAGAGTGGGGTTAAATCTCGCAGTTGTTCTTTTTCGCCACTATCGAAGAAATCCGCTAAATTATCGGCAATTTCAAGGGCTTCCGGCGGAAAATTATGGGGTAGATCGTGTTTACAGGAGACGATATCCGTGTCGGCAGCGGCCTCGGCCGTGGAACCGAGAACACGAGTAACTTTACCGATGGGAGGCATTTCCCCTAGGGGATAACGGAGGACGGAAACATGAACGAGGTGATCGATGTTTTCTTGGAGATTTTGACCATTTTCGAGGAGATTAAGGGTAAATTTCAGGCGATCATCCAGGGGAACCGCCACAAACCGCTCATTTTCCTGTTTTACTTGCGCTAGAAGTGAAGGATTAGCCCGTTCGAGAATTAATCTCACCTCTCCCTCTGGGGAACGACGACGGGTCCCCTCGCGGATGATTTTGACTAAAACTCGATCGCCATTCCAAGCGTTACTTAAATGATTTTTCGAGACGTAGATGTCATCAGCATCTTCGCTATCTTGGATAGCAAAGCAAAATTCTTTACTGGAACAGCGCAGCTTTGCTTCTACGATATTTTCCTCGATCACACGACGATAGCGCCCGCGTTCTTTGGCAACCATTCCCAGACGTTCCAAAGCATCGAGAATCACTTGCAATTTTTCGCAGCTTTCGGGATCGTCTTCGCAGCCCAGTTTTTTTTCGAGAAGTTTACCCGTAGCTAATTTATCATCACTAAGATGAGAGAGGAGTGTGGCGATCGAGAAGTCCATCTAACAATAATCCTTACTTACAAGACACTGACGGAATCGTGAATAATTAAGTTTAAATACTTAATAATGAGAAGATTGATTTAAACCATTGACTCCAGAGATTATCTCTATCGGGCTAATTGCGATCGCTGGTGGTGACAGTGAAGGTAAACTGACCAAGCATCGAACACCCGAACCTACCGAAGAGAATTATCGAAGCCTTCGTTAGTATAAGCCAATAGCGAACACCGGTAAACTTTTCGGCGATCGCTAGTCTTTCTGGCAGAAGCTTCAGCCTAGTAGAATCTTGTTACTGTGGGCAAGGCTAATCCTAGAACTGAAAATTTTATCTAACCTTTAATCTTAGCAAGAACTTGCTACATTTTTCCATAATTGCGATAGAGTATTCTAATATAAGTACAAAAGAACTCGAAAAAGTCACCATGCTGCAAAAGTTACGCCAACGTTACCCCCAAGTTGCCCTGATTAGTGAGTTAGTTCAAATCGATCACGGCAAGTATATTGTGAAAGCGATCGTCGAAATTGAGGGAAAAACGGTCGTTACAGGTTTAGCTGCGGCAGATACGGTGGAAATCGCCGAAGATAGAGCCAGAGAACGGGCTTTACTGCTTTTAGAGGCTGAAAATTGAACCGGAATTACCCCCAGTTAAGGATATTCCTTTACCGGAACCAGAGCCTTTATTATTAGAAATGGAAACCGATAATTACTCCTTATTATCAGAATTGCCAGAAGAAGCGAGTTTAACTGAAGAAGAACCCCCAGAACCGGAACCAGTTGTTGTTATTCCCGAAGAAATCGATTATTCAGTTCTTAAAACTAAAATTGATGTGGAGATGAAACGATTAGCTTGGACCACAGAAAAAGGTCGGGAATACCTGATTTCTACCTATGGCAAAAAGTCCCGTTTACTGCTAACTAATGAGGAGTTATTAGAATTCTATAACTACTTATCTAGTATCAGTGCCTAATCACTAAACCTGCTGCATAAATCAAAAATCTTCCGTTAAGTGAGGAGTCAAGAGCCAGTATTCTCCGAGTCAGGAGAAGAAGTAAAGAAATAGATTATTTCCTGGCAGTAGAAAAGCGATCTTTTTCTGGAAAAATCGTTAAATTAAGGACTTTAAGAGCAAGTCTGCGATTAAAAACTCAATTTTGCGGGAGATATAATAAAAAAGGAAGCTATTAGCTGCCAGTCTTTTTCTCCCTATCTCCCTATCTCCCTATCTCCCTATCTCCCTGATAACCGATAACTGATAACCGATAACTGATAACTGAATTAGTTTCTCACCGCTTCTGTTTCCACTTCTTTGGGAACAACAACTGGCACTCCGCTGACTGTTTCGATTTGATAAATAACGCGACTTAATTGGGAAGGACAACAGAGAGGATCCGTGTCTTTATAGCGATTAAAAACCACAATAATTCGATCGCTATTTTGTAAAACAATTCTCTGAGATGCTCCATCAGCGCGGGAATCCATCGGTCGCGGGGAAAGAGTGCCAGCGAATTTACCATCGACAAAAACAAAGTCTTGATAACCCATCGGTCGGCACATTCCATCCACTCCACTCATGGCCGAAATAACGCTAGTTTTACCATAGGTTTGCACGGACCCGTACAGCAACCATCCTGCTTTATTAAGCGCTTGATCATTGGCAGTAATTGCCGGACGAACCTGTTCACGACACTGGTTATCGATCACGGTTTTAACGGGAGATTTGGGGATAGGTGCCTTGGCTTTATTCCAATTAGTTAACGGTCGATCAAACCAAGCTCGCGGAGTCTCTTTTTCTGGGGTTTGGCTAATAACTTCTAATAGCTTCCATGTTTCCGAATTTTGATTATTAGCTGGATTGGAGACGGTTTCAACGCTAACTTTAATTTGATATAAAAATCCTGGTTTATAATCAAATCCCTCGATACTATTGGCGAACAATCTCCAGTTTTCCTCTGGTTTTTCTCGCATCTGTAAACAGTCTTTGGTTGTGCCTTGGCTACAGGGTTGTTTCCTAGAATTGATATAAATTGTCTTTTCCGTGCGCGTGGTGGTCGGTGCGGGGGTAAAAGTGAGGATTCCTAAACCTTCGGGAGTACGATAAAATAATTGTAAATCGCCTTTAGCTGTCACTTGGAATTGTTCCACTCCTTGCAAGGCAGCGAGATATTGATTTTCTTGTTTCATCTGCGGTTCCGGACAAGCTTTTTTGGTAGTAGCGATCGCTTGGTTGATCTGGAACGTGCCATTATTGACTTGATAGCCGGTATTATACTGGTTGCATCCGGCCGAACCACTGAGGATATTTTTCTGGAAAGCGGCAGTAATTTCCGTTTCTTTGACCAAACTTCCGGCTGTCCAACCCCTTAGTTTCCATCGAGTCCCCTCCAAAGGGGAAGTATTAGCGATCGCTACTTTCCCCGCTAAAGCACAACTTAGGGCAATTGTCAAGAAAATTCCCGTTTTTTTGGCGTTCAAAATTGCTATTCTCCTCGTCAAAGCAACAATTGTATTATGGCGTGGGGTAATCGACTGAGTGGTTAGGATAATTTTTAGGATTTCTCTTTCTGACCATCCCGTGACGGATTAAGAGAGAACAAGTTCCCTCAAACCTTAACCCAGTCAGAAAGTCATCGTTGTCAATAATCACTTTTTGCCCTCAAATGGACAAAAGTTGACCCCGGTCCACCTTAAGCAGTACAATAAAAATCTTGAGTGACCCCTTAAACAAAAAAAACATCATGGCACAAGGACAAGGATTCGGATTCGGTCTCGGTAAGATTAAAGAACTACAAGACGCTTTCCAAAAAGCGCAACAGGTGCAACAAGGGGCTAAAGTTCTGCAAGAAGAACTGGAAACTATGGAAATTCCAGGCGAAAGTGAAAATGGCTTGGTGACAGTCTATCTCAGTGGCAACCAAGAACCCCGGGGTATTGAAATCGACCCTTCTCTCCTCTCCCAAGATCTGGAGATTGTGGCTGGGTCTATTCTAGAAGCCATGAAAGCCGCCTATGATGCCTCCACGGAAACCATGCGCAGCAAAATGGAAGAACTGACCATGGGTTTAAATATCTCCAGTATGTAATCGCTTTTGACCGCAATGGTAAGATGGAAAGTTGGACTAACAAACAAGGAGGTTCAACTTTGCTGACTTTGGGTGTCAATATCGACCATGTGGCCACAATTCGCCAAGCGCGTCAGACCGTGGAACCGGATCCCGTGGCGGCGGCAGTTTTGGCCGAAATCGGTGGTGCTGATGGCATTACCGTTCACCTGCGCGAGGATCGTCGTCATATCCAAAATCGCGATGTGCGGCTCCTCCGGCAAACGGTGCGGACTCATCTGAATCTGGAAATGGCCCCGACGGAGGAAATGATCGCCATTGCTCTCGATATTAAACCCGATTATGTCACCCTTGTCCCCGAAAAGCGCCAGGAAGTGACCACGGAAGGGGGGATCGATATGCTGGGCAATTTTGACCGTTTTTGTCGGGTTGTAGAGCGCCTGCAATCGGCTAATATCCCCGTTAGTTGGTTTATTGATGCCGATTTTGCCCAAATTCAAGCGGCCGCTAATACGGGGGCGAAATTTATTGAACTCCATACCGGTCAATACGCCGAAGCACAACAGGAGAGCGATTGTCAAGCAGCATTAACAATTCTTAAAGAAGGTTGTGAATACGCTTCCTCTCTGGGTTTGCGGGTGAATGCTGGTCACGGTTTGACCTATTGGAATGTTTATCCCGTCGCCTGTCTGCCCAATATGGAAGAATTGAACATTGGTCACACAATTATCAGTCGTGCGGTTTTGGTCGGGTTGGAACGGGCTGTTAGGGAAATGAAATTGGCTATGCGTGGACAATTGTAAAAGCCATCAGCTATCAGCTAATCTCCCGACTAACGAACAATTACACTGAAAAATTAAAGGAAAGATGATGACAACTTATTATTATTTGGTAGCCAGTCAAAAGTTTTTAGAAGAAGAAGCGATCGAAAAGGAAGTTTTGAAGGAAAGAATCAGGAATTATCAAGAAAAAGGTCAAGAAGTTGATTTTTGGTTAATTGCCAATCCAGCTTTTTTAGATACTCCCGCTTTTGCCGATATCAAAAAGAAAACTCCCCAACCGGCAGCGGCGATTGTTTCTCTCAATCAACAGTTTATTACTTGGCTAAAATTGCGTCTAGAATACGTTATTACCGGACAGTTTGAAGCTCCTTCTGATAGTATTCCCGAACCGTTAAAATAGGGCTTGTGGAGGGAAAATTGCTAGTTTTTGTCTGTGGAAGAAAATGCAGACGAAGCAATGCTCACCAGCTGACTTTGCCTTGGAGCTTGCTAATTTTTCCCTGACCGATTCCCGATACTCGATCCAAATCTTCTAGGGAAGTAAAGGGTTTTTGTTGCCGGGCTGCGATAATTTTTTCGGCTAATTTGCCACTGATACCGGGTAAACTATCTAGTTCTTCTCGCGTGGCGGTGTTTAAATTAATTAAGCGATCGCTTTTAATGGTTACAGATTGGGGGCAGTTTTTTCTATCCTGTTCGATCCGATTTTTAATAGTTTCTGGCAGTCCTAATTTAGCGGTACGGTAAAGATATTGAAATTCTCGATCGAAATGAGCGGCAACGGTGGGATTATCGATAATAACTAAAGCTTCATCGTTTTGATGGTTAGCAGCTGCTGACCAATTATGAGAACCAGTAATCACAATTTTATCATCGATTAAACCGAATTTATGGTGTAATTTGTCTCCCGGGGCTAGATCGGGAACTCCTAGGGTATTAATTGGGTTTTGCCAAGGCTGATTATCTGGTTCATAACGACATTTATTACTGAGAGCAACTCCTAATAAATCTAATCCTTCGCTATAGTATCGGAAGGCAAAACTAGGATCAATTAAAGCTTTAATTTCTATCCCTTTTTGATGTCGTTGGGCGAGAATATTAGCTAGAGGCTGTTCCGTCAGGACAAACAGGGCTAAATTCACGGATTTTTCAGCTTTATTTAAAGTTTCACCGATCAGACCATTGCTAGTAATTGCCCAGGGATAAGCGGTAGAATCGGGGGAAAATTTCACCGTCAGACTACTATTACCGATAGTAATTTTTTGCGGTTTTCTCTGGGGTTTATCTGACCCAAATTTAGGCCGATCTTCCCTTCCCCACATCAGATTAAATTCTTTTTGAAAAACTCTAGCTAGTGGGGTATTAGTAATCACTAATAAGTGATTAGCATTACCGATAGTTTCGGGATTAGAAAAGTCTCCATGAATATCACTTAAGGTATAGTTAGCTGAACTAATTAAAGTAGTGTGATGATCAATAACCATGAATTTATGGTGCATTAAACCGCTACCTTTTGAGCGATCTGCCCTATCATCAATTAGGGGAATACCAGCTTTTTTGAGGATAGTAATTGCATCTCTTTGGGCGATTTCCTCCGCACTTAATTTACCATCTCGATTTAGATCAACTAAGTCAAAAAGGTTTTGATAACGTTCCTGTTCTCGATCGCTTAATTGTTCTTGGTTTTTGGCTAAACTATTAATAGGTTGATTGTAAATATTTTCGAGAATAACCCTAACTTTAATTCCCTGTTGCTGACGAGCAACTAAAGCTTGAGCGATGGCGGGTAAACGTAACTCTTGCACCGCTAGATCGATCGAACTTTTTGCCGAGTTGATATTATCAATAATAACCTGTTCTAAATTATCCCCTGGGCGATTAATTTGGCGATAGGGATCGGTATAATTTGAACCCTGGGCTTGATTATAATTAAAATAGACTTGAATATATTGATCTTGGGGCAAGGGTTGGGGACGATTTTGGATAACATTCAGAGAATGACAGCCACCCAAAAGAAAAACTGTTCCTAACAAAAATCCTAACTGTTTCATGGGCTGAATTTTTTTTAATCTCAATTTATCTATTGCCATTTTTGTCCACATAATTATCATTATCCTAGAATTCAGGAGGGAATTTTTAGCTAAGGAGGTTCTCGGAAATCGGTATGTACTAAATTGATTATAATCAATCCTGATTCTAGATTGAAGACGATGACTTTGTCCTTGATTGCTTAAATCGCTGACCAAAGATGTGACATCTAGTTAGGGAATTTTGTTATAATCTGGGGAACAATAGCACTGTTCTTCTAGATTTGGGTTTTACCATGACTGAACTTTTACCCCAATGCAGTAATCTGGCTGGTAATGTTAACAGTATAATTGAACTATTCAAAGGCGAATCCTCTCTCCGCAATCAACAGGATACCAGCAAGATAGAAATTGCCCTACAAAAAGCCATTTCTCCCAAATTTGAAATCGTTTTTGCCGGTGCTTTTAGTGCCGGTAAATCAATGTTAATCAATGCACTTTTAGAGCGAGAATTGCTGTATAGTGCCGAAGGACACGCAACAGGTACAGAATGTTATATTGAGTACGCAGAAGCTGATGAGGAAAGAGTGGTTTTAACCTTTCTCAGCGAAGCAGAAATTCGTACTTTAGTCGATACCGTTTGTCAAAATCTGCAATTAACTAATCCCAGTAACATTAATTCCCCCGAATACTGTAGTCAGTTAAACCAATACTGTCAAAAAATTATCGAACAGGAAGGAGGAGAAGGCAAATCCGAGCGAGCTAAACAAGCTCAGGGTTTAAAATTATTAATTGAAGGATTTACTCAAAATCGTGAGCGGATCCATACGCTGCATAATGCCACCTATTCCATGGAACAATTTCACTTTTCTAATTTAGCAGAAGCGGCAAGTTTTGCCCGTCGTGGTAGCAATAGCGCCGTCTTAAAACGTCTAGAATATTACTGTCATCATCCTCTCCTTAAAGATGGTAACGTTTTGGTAGATTTGCCCGGTATTGATGCCCCAGTCAAAAAAGATGCCGCCTTAGCCTATCGTAAAATAGAGGATCCTGATACTTCGGCAGTGGTTTGTGTTTTAAAGGCTGCTTCTGCGGGAGAATTAGCCACAGAAGAAACGGAATTACTCGAAAAAATTCGCTCTAATGCTGGTATTCGTGATCGAGTTTTTTATGTTTTTAACCGCATCGATGAAACCTGGTACGCAGCCCAACTAAAACAGCGTTTAGAAAACCTGATTCAAAGGCAATTTCGTGATACTTCCCGCCTCTACAAAACCAGCGGACTTTTAGGGTTTTATGGGTATCAGGTGAAAAATCAAACCAATATTAATCAGCGTTATGGTTTAGATTCTATCTTTGCCGAAAGTGTTAAAAATTTAGGAGGAGAAGAAGAAACACCGCAATTTGTCAGCGAGTTTAATAACTATTGTGCCAACTCCGGTAAATTACTGGCAACTCCCTTTAAAGTTTCCATCCACGGTTATGAAACTCCTAATAAAAATTACTTCCGAGTTTTAAGCGAGTGGGGAACCCCTTTACTAGAGCAGTTAATTGCTGATAGCGGTATCGAAGAATTTCGCACGGCAATTACTCGTTATCTCACGGAGGAAAAGCGTCCGCAATTGTTTGCTAATTTAGCCGATGATTTACAATCTCTCTGCATCACTCTCAAAAATCATTATCAAGGGATTTATAGTGATTTAGAAAGTCAACCACGAGAAATTGAGGCGATGAAAGCTCTGGAGTTAAATCACCTCAATCAAGAGTTAAAGGAAGTGGGAGAGAAATTAACTAAACATATCGATGGTTATGTCAATACTGTCGTGGTTAATAGCGATGAAAACTTTGAGGAAGACTTTAAGAAACTGAAAGCGAGAATGGTATCAAGATTGGATGAGTTATTAAATACTTTTTCTGTTAAAAATGCTTACTCGCAAGCGACTTTAACCCATCCTCGCAATGCTACAGCACCTTTATTAGCAGTATTAGTGGAAGCTTTTTATTATCTATCTAACCAGCTAGAAGATGTGTTAATTGAGGAGTCAAACAGTTTAATTAGTCGCTTTTGTCAGCGTCTTTTAGATGCGGTAAGACAAGGTGATTATTATCGACAAATTTACCGATTATTAGGCAATGATGGCCACCTAGAAATTCAGCTAAAACAGCTAGAATTGCAGTTAATTAATGCCTTGATTTCCGAAGCAAAGACCGAGTGCGATCGCTATGTACGAGAAAATCATAATTTTTACAACGAAGGCACTTTTTCGATCTTTCAATTTCGGCAAACTGTGCAACAAACTGCCCAAGGTTATGACTGTGAAAGTATTCTTGCTGCCGAACCTGCTATCCGTCAATTACTTAAGTTAGATTTTGAGCCAAAAGTATCAGCAACAATTCATAAAAACTTCCGCCAAACTGTTAATAATACTCTGAAAAATCAATTGATACCAATGGCAAAAAAACAAGCGGATACTATTCTACAACAGTTCAATCAAGCTCGTTCTTATCTAGAACAAACTTTAGAACAGGAAGCGGCGGAAAAAATTGCTAATAATGCCCGCAAACAGGAAGAAATTCACCAAAAAATTGAGGATTATAACCAAGCGATCAACTCTCTCAATACTTGTTTAACTGCTATGGGTTTACAGAAAAATCATTTACCTGTAATTGGTGAACAAGAATTAGAGATTGTCCCTGAAGTTGTTAATCACTCCAGCAATTAATATGGGGGAGCGGGAAGTGGGAAGCAAGAGGAAACAATCCATCTATTAAGTAGTCGTGCAAAATAAATTTCCCAGTGAAGAAAGGCACTCATGCAAAAGGCAAGAGGCAAGGGGGGGTTAGATATGTGTAATTAATTTGGCTTAGGTACTTAAAAACCGATTTGGTGTCAAAGCAAAAAATTAATTAAAATTAAAACTCATCGGGGGATAAGCGATCGAAGTCTTGTTATCCTTAAACTGGTAGGTTTTGGGATTTTTCTAGGCCCGCAGCTTAACCCGATCAACCGATAACCGATAGAGGGGTGCAGAATGGGAGAATGGTTAGATTTTACCGATGAAGTGGTCACTGTTAATGGCAAAGGTGAGGAAATTAAACGGGAAAAAGTCACTAATCGAGGTTATAAATATTTTTTAAGCAAAAAAACCTTTTTAGAAATGATTTCTATCCCTAGCGGTCAATACCTCATCGGTGCGCCTAAAAGCGAGTTAGGCTGGAAATTGAGTCAAAGTCCCCAATCTCTGGTTAATGTTAAAGCTTTTTGTCTGAGTCGCTACCCAATTACCCAACGACAATGGCGCGAGGTGGCAAAATTAGAACCGGTAAATATTGAACTTAATCCCTATCCGGCCCATTTTGAAGGCTATGATCGCCCCGTAGAACAAATTAACTGGTGGGAAGCGGGGGAATTTTGCGATCGCCTATCCCGTCTCACCGGACTCAATTATCGTTTACCCGCAGAAAAAGAATGGGAATACGCTTGTCGGGGAGGAACATCAACCCCTTTTCACTTTGGCCCGACAATTTCCACTGATTTAGCCAACTATTCTGGGGTGGACTGGGATTATGGCGGGAAAGTGTGCAGTTATGGTCGTTATGGGGAAGGTTCCCTAGGCTGCGATCGCAGAGAAACCACACCGGTAGGAATGTTTGCCGTCGCTAACCCTTTCGGACTCTACGACCTGCACGGAAATGTCAGGGAATGGTGTGCAGATTACTGGCGCGATAACTACGAAGCAGCCACAATAGAAGATAGGGACAGACGAGTTTTACGCGGGGGTTCCTGGAATGACGGCCCCAACAAATGTCGCTCGGCCTACCGGGTCAAATTTCTGGCTACTGCTGGACTCTATGATATTGGTTTTCGTGTCGTTAGCGATAATTCTCCTTCAATCTGAAAACCGATCACTGATTACCGGTGACAGGGAGGTGAAAAAATTGAAAATAGAACTACCCCAGCAAATAATCAGCGAATTTTGTCAGAAATGGCAGATATCTGAAATGTATTTATTCGGATCGGTTTTGCGGGAAGATTTTCGTCCAGACAGCGATATTGATGTACTGGTCAGTTTCCAAGATAGTGTTTCTTGGGGACTTCTGGAGTTTTCGAGGATGAAACGGGAATTAGAGAATTTATTGGGACGGAAAGTTGATTTGCTAACGAAAAAATCGAATTGGATTCGTCAACGAGAGATTTTAGAGACAGCGCAAGTGATTTATGTGGCGGGATAAGGCTTTTTTACTAGATATTGTCCGAGCCGGTCAATTAGCTCAACAATTTGCCGATCAACCAGCAAAATTTGCAGGTGTTTGTCAGACAAATTTTGAAAATGTACCGATCCTCGATCGAGAGCTAGAATTGATTTTAGAGACAATAAAGGTGATTTAACCAAATGATTACTAACTTTGACCATAACTATCTTTCCCCGGAAGATTATTTAGCAACGGAGAGAATAGCCAAGGATAAACACGAATATATTCGCGGTCAAACCTACGCCATGGCTGGTGCAAGTAAAGCCCACGGTATGATTATTATCAACTTAGCCACACTTTTAAAAAACCAGCTGCGGGGTAGTGGTTGTCTTGTCTATGCCACAGATATGAAAGTTCGTCTAGAAATAGCTAATAGTTATTTTTATCCCGATCTTGTAGTTACTTGCGACTCGCGAGATAATCGGTCTTTCTCGGAAGATTTTATCCGTTATCCGCGCTTGATTGTAGAAGTATTATCCCCCACTACCGCTGCCTTTGCTCGCAACGCGCTCGCGAAGCGAGATCGGGGCGATAAATTTGCCGACTATCGTTCCCTTGAAACTTTAGAAGAATACGTTCTTATCAGTCAAGAACGCATCAGTGTAGATTGTTTTCGTCTCAATGATGAAGGATTTTGGGTTCTTTATCCCTACAGCAAAGGAGCAGATATTTATCTAGCTAGTATCGATTTTCACTGTGCGATCGAATCTTTATACGAAGATATAACAGAAATCTGTTAAAAAATCAGATCAGTTTTTTTCTGTTTACTATTTACTTTTTACTTGATTAATGCTTGTCATCCTCTCCGCTATTATTCCAGTGGGTTTTATCATCCTCATCGGTGTGATAGCAGGAAAAATTCTCACTGTTGAAGTGCATTCCCTTTCCCAAATCACGGTGTATATTCTTGCTCCCGCTTTGGTGATTGATGGACTCTATCGCACCACTTTATCCGGCAGCAATATCGGTTTAATTCTCCTAGGTTTTGCTCTTATTTCACTGGTAATGGTGATTGTCGTCGAAATTATCGCCTATTGTCTTAGTCTCGATGCTGATACCCGCAAAAGCCTCATGGCTGCCGCTGTGATGCCCAATAACGGTAATATGGGTTTACCTGTGGCTAGTTTTGCCCTGGGTGCGGCTGGACTGGAAAGAGCGATAATCTATATGATTGGCTCTAGTATTCTTTTATTTGGTATTAGTCCCGCTTATTTGCGAGGAAAAAGCTTTCTTTCCGGATTTCGCTTAGTTTTTCAATTGCCCTTAGTCTGGTCAATTTTTATCGGCATTAGCTTTCAAACTTTCTCTTTTCATCTTCCCCTGCAATTAGATAAAAGTATTAGCTATCTAGGACAAGCGGCAATTCCTTTGGCTTTAATTATCTTAGGTATCCAATTATCTCAGCAAAAATTAGCGATCGGTAAATTAGAATTATTAGCGGCCTGTTTGCGTCTTTTAGTCGCTCCTCTTTTGGCATTTGCGATCGGCAATAGTTTAGGATTAACCGGTATGGATCTAAAAATTCTTATCCTACAAAGTGCCATGCCCACCGCCGTTAATACCGTCATTTTAGTCACAGAATTCGGTGGTTCGGCCGCTTTGATGGCCCGCACAGTTGTTGTCACTACCCTTGCTAGTTTTCTGACTATTCCTTTCTTTCTTTGGTTATTAAAAGTCTATTTATAGCAGTTATCTTAATGGTGAGGTACGAAGTTTTCGTTTTGGGGAGGTTATCAGTTATCAGTTATCAGTTATCAGTTATCAGTTATCAGTTATCAGTTATCAGTTATCAGTTATCAGTTATCAGTTATCAGTTATCAGTTATCAGTTATCAGTTATCAGTCATCAGTCATCAGTCATCAGTTCACTGAAAAAAGCTCCCCATCTCCCCCCGCAACGCGCACGAAGTGGTCTCCCCATCTCCCCATCTCCCCCCGCAACGCGCACGAAGTGGTCTCCCCATCTCCCCATCTCCCCATCTCCCCATCTCCCCATCTCCCCACTTCCCAATTCATAATTCATAATTTATAATTCATAATTCATCCTTTGACTGACCCCGGCAATGGCAGCCAAGAGAAACCAAACAATAGTATTAATCTTGACATCGGAGAGGGTGACATCGACGAGATTAAATAAAACACAAGCACCAAAGGCTACCAGATAGGTAAAGATAATTAACTCACCCCCGGCTTTTTGTTGCCGTAGAAAGATAAATAAACGCCACCCTTGGGCATAAATCCAACCCACCCAAACAGACAATAAAATTAAGCCAATAATTCCCGTTTCTGCCATTAACATCAAATATAAATTATGGGGATGACCTAACCATAATCCCTGACTTTTTTCGTAGAGAGGTGTAAAACTGCGTAATCCCCAACCGAATAGGGGTCTTTCTTGGGTCATTTCTAGAGTAAAACGCCATTGAGTTGATCTGAGAGTCGCTAGAGGGCGATCAGGGAACATTTCATCGGATAATCGCGCCCAAATCGCCCTAGGAACCAAAAAACGCAGACTATCTCTTAAAGGATTTGGTCCCCAAGAAGCGAGGGAAATCACCCCCCCCAAGAGGACAAAACCGGCGACTAAGGCATTCCAACCCAGATAAAGGGCGAAAATTAGGCCTCCTAAAAAGGCTAAGGCCCAAGCATTGCGAGAATTGCTTAAAAATAGCCCTACACTGTCGATAAATATAGTTAAAGTTAAAAACCCGACTTTGAGATTTAAAAGGGTATTTCTTTGTCTGTGCCACTGCCGCCAAGTTAGAATTAATAAACCGATCGCTAAAATCACAGTTATGAGTAAATAAGCCCCCAAAAGATTAGCATACATAAAAACCGAAGACATTCGCCCTAAAGGTTCGCCCCCCACTCCGTAGGGCCAGGTAAAAATCCCTTTTAATGCTTCCGGTTTTTGCCAACCGAGAAAAATTTGTCCCCATCCCATCACCACTACCCAAACCGACGGAATAACCATCACCCAAGCTAGTTGACGCAATTGAGAGGGTTTTTTAATTAATTGCCGAATATTGCTAAAAAAGAAGAAAAAGGGCAGGAAATTTCCCAAACCAATCCAAGCATCCCCCGGAGTTGGGGAAAGACTGGCACTAATCATTAGCCAAAGAGTGACGATACCGAGACCTTGATTGAGACGTGACTGGATAATTGCCCGAAAATTGCCGGTAAAAACCCTAATTAATACGATAATCATGCCGATACCCGCTAACTCCGGCAGGATCATGGCGATAAAAACTGAAAAAAGTGTTAAATTCCACTCCCACCCTTGACAAAAAATCTTTTTCATCGGAAATTTTGGGTCTGAAACCCCGCCGTTCTAGGTTGGCTTTACGTTAGAATTAAAAGGCCAGTCTCGAAAACCAAGTGGACGGCGCAGCACCTTGAAAACTCGGCTTA
>VYLU01000727.1_pt1 | contig 17267 bp, 12 predicted proteins | sample 5114211 | NCBI WGS metagenome assembly VYLU01 (sample SAMN12291803, study PRJNA351875) | freshwater metagenome | isolation source: freshwater lake | place: USA: Michigan, Little Long Lake | collected 2013-08-08 | reverse complement strand
CGTTTAAGATGGTCTGCAAAAATATTACTTTCCTCCTCGATCGAAGTAGCTAAAATGGTTTCTAGGGTACAATTACCCCGAGCAATATGATAGCAAGCAAGACGAATTAAATAGGGATTACCCCCTAGAAATATCCATAATTTTTCGTAGTCAAAATTCTGATCTAATCCCTGTCTTTGACTTAATTCTCGTACTTGTGCGCTGGTAAAATTAGGCAATTCGATCGGTAGGCCAAGACCAAAAGGAGATTGATAGGTATCTGAGGTTTTACCAAGCTCGTGTGCAGGGGAATAGGCAACAATTAAACGTAATTTTTGCCAGAGGGGTTTGTTTTTGCCTTCCTCGTGCCAGAGGTGCAGAATACTAAAAAATTCTTCCCTTAGCTGTGGATAGGATAAAAGATATTCAAGATCATCAAAGGCAATCACTAAAGGGCGATCGAGATGGGAGAGAATATGCTTTTCTAGATAGATTTTACAGTTAATTTTACCCCCCAAGAATTCATCCCAATTCTGTGGGAGATGATTGTCTAAATCTAACTGGCGACTAATACTAACACAAAGCCAACGCAGCCAGTGATTTAAATCTTGAAAAATTGAGCTTTCTGCTAACCGAAAACTGAAATAAAGCGTATGGTATTGCTGTTGTTGTGCATAATTAATAATTCTAGTCATCAGGGAAGTTTTTCCCATTTTTCTGGCCGCGTTAATCCGGATAAGACTACCCCCGCGCAATATCTCTTGATAACAAGTCTGTTCTAGATTGTTTCTGTTGATATAAAAGGGGGAATCGAGGGGGACTTGTCCCTCTGGTAACTCAGGCAATAGTTGAGGATTAATAGTATCAGTTTCTGGCAAGCTAGGACGATAATAATCGCTATTTTCTAGAGTTAAATTAAAAGCTTGAAAACAATGTTTCAGGGTTTGTTTATCCACTCCCGATTCACAAGCAAATACCTTCATCAGAGTATCTACCCCTAAAAGAGTTTTCTCGCTGAGGACTTCTAGGGTGAAACGATGACCGCGATTATCCCGATATTCCGCTTCTTGTTTGGCAGTAAGTAATTTTTCTAGTCCTGTGGGGGTAAGGACAACCCCGCGTCTGCGGCGCTGTTTTTCTGGTTTTTCCATGATAGTTTTTCCCTGTCCTGAACTCAAACTCTGCACCTCTACTAGAGGTTTTGAGTTTCCTATAGACTTCTCCTCAACAGGGAAACAATCAATTCCGTAATTTTACTGGTTTTGGTGGTTCTTCGTTACTTAGTATGGTTCGATAGGGTGGCATAAATGGACTAAATCCTTATCTGGCAAGAGATTTGATTGATTAGTTCGCTCTAGATCGAAAACAATTAACAAAAATCGCCAAATGTCTTTCTCTATAAGAGTTTCATTGCTTATAACCCTGTACGTTGCATAAGACAAACCGAAGAACCGTTTTGGTTTAGCCATCGAGAAGGTAGGAAAAATAACCAGACCACTTATTTCTGGGATAGGGATAAATCTTAGCCTACTTGCTGACGATAGCTATTCATTTCTAGGCTATCTTCCCCATAAAGATCCTCAATGTGTTGATGACAGCAATCGATCGCAAATTGCTCAAATTCTCTCGGTTCAATTTGATACATTTTGGCAAAAATATCCGGTTGAACACGACAAAATTCCGGTCTCTGGTCATAAATGGTACAGAGACGGGTTTGGCGATCAAAGTATATACACCAACCTTCTTCCCCCACCATGCTGAGATATTGACTTAATTGTGCGGGAGTCAGATATTCTTCTAAGTCAGGACGCTCATCGGGATTTAGTTGACAACAAGCTCCACAATTTTTAATACATTTCCAATTGGCCATATAACCGGTGTGCCGCAATGAATTAATCCTAGTACCTACTGACTAGCTTACTAGCAAATAGTCGCAATTTTGCCTTCCAGCAGCAATTACCCTCAATAGTTTTAATCTAAACTGGCGATCGGGAGTGAAAGCTTGACGAGGCCAGGATTGAGAAAAATGGGCGTTGTAAGGGTCGAACTTACGGCATCCTGCTTGTAAGGCAGGCGCTCTACCACTGAGCTAAACGCCCGAATCATTTTTCCACTTTCTCAGGATAACATATATTTTTAAAAAAGTATATTATTTTTTTGAGCGAGTTGATTTTTTTCCGATGCCCTCTGGTCGAACTCACGATCGCATTACCCTAATTCTGCTGCCACCGATTGCGGGGGCGAGTTTTTTGGTCAGTGGCAGTGGTAACTTAACTCTGTTACTCTTGGCCAGTTATTTGTTTAGCGGATTTCTGTTTGGACCAGATCTTGACATCCACTCAGTACAATACAAACGTTGGGGTTATCTACGCTGGTTGTGGCTACCCTACCGTTCCATGATCCGTCATCGCGGTTGGTTATCCCACGGTTTATTGATCGGCACAGTCTTTCGGTTATTTTATCTTGGTAGTTTTCTTTTACTAGCGGCGATCATCATCATCCCGATCCTGCAAAGTTTCTGGGGTATAGACTGGGATTTATGGCAACAGTATCCCCGGGTAGCGATCGCTATTTTCCTGGGTTTAGAATTAGGGGCGATGAGTCATAGTTGTAGTGATTGGATCGGATCGGCCTACAAACGTTCTCGAAAAGGGAGGAACAAAAAACTTTAAGGAAGGCTGAAAATTATCTCGATTTAATCTCTGGCACTGCTAGGTTATCGTTAACTACAGACCATAGCTTTCTTGACTTTTAGGACACCGAAGCATAGCATAAATAAAACTTAAGAGAATCAAATTATGGAAACTAATGGATATAGATCGGAATGGCGATTGTTTGGCAAAACCCCTTTTTTCCCGAAATATTGGTGGGATGTAGGGGCAATTATTTTAATCTTACTGGCAACAATTGTAATTAATTCTCGCATGATCCGTCATGGACTAAATGGATTGGGCGATTTACGTTGGCATATTACTTGGATTCAGCATTTTTCCGAACAGATTAGAGAAGGTATTGTCTATCCTCGCTGGTTAGCAGGAACTAACTTCGGTTACGGTAGCCCCACCTTTGTGTTCTATCCACCTCTCGTTTATTACATTGCCTCTTTTTTCAAACTAATTGGACTCAATAGCGAACAAGCGATTAGCACGGTTTTTTCTTTGGGGATTTTTCTGATCGGGAGTGCCTTTTATATCTATGGTCGCAGTCAGTGGCATCTCTTAGCAGCTTTCGGAGGGGCTTTTTTTTATATGACCTCTCCATTTGTCTTCGGTCTGCTCAATGGTGGAGGGTTAGCGAGTCTATTTGCCTTAATTTGGATTCCTATCGGTCTATTTGTGATTGATAGAGCGATTCAGCGGCCGCAATGGCCGATTATTCTGGCTTGCTTTTGGATGCTGGTCGCTTTAACCCATACACCCAGTTTGCTCATTTATGCGATCGCTGGAGGTTTGTATACTTTATCTTTGTGGCGACGGTATTCTTTCAGACAAGTTTTTGTCACTCTTACATTTATGGCTTTAGGTTTGGCGATGGCCGCTTTTTACCTACTGCCAGCAGTTTTAGAACAGCCCTTCACCAACATCAATTACGTCTTTGCCTTTTCGGGTAATTATATCAATTTCTTAGATTTATTGACTCAAAACTTTCGTAATCAACTTTTTTTGCAATTATTCTGTTTGTTTACTCTCGCTATCATCGCCTATCTGAGCCAGAGGGCATCAGCAGCGCCAAAAAGAAATATTATCTACGCCGTAGCAGTAATGTTAGTGGTTTTATTCTTGGTCAGTCCGGGGTCAAATTGGATTTGGCAATCGGTTTCACCACTGCAAAAGCTAGAAACTCCCTACAGGATCCTGTCATTATTATTCTTCGCTGGGGCTTATCTGTGCGGTGTAGCGATCGATGGACTGCTGCAAGGGCGTTATTTCTGGAAATTCTTGGGCTTAACTCTTATTACCCTGATTATTCTCTTTAACCTGCGTTCTGGTCTCAAAGACACTTATGCTTATCCTGTCCTTCATAGCGGTGGCAAAGGCAAGGTGTTTATCCGTCCTTGGATAGAAACTATTCTTAATGATCCCTTCGCAGATAAGCTCATAGATGTTCCTGAGTATCGCCCCCTCTTACCAGTATCGGGTGATTATCCAGCCTTTGTCCGGGAAAGATATTCTGATTCGGGACTACCCTTAACTTTCACTACCAATACCCCCCTTCCGGTTCCCCAAATTGGAGAACCGCGATTTTCCCTGGTTAGTGGTCAGGGGCAAGTGAAAGTCGAACATTGGGGAAGTTATCACCGAAAATTAAAGGTAGAAGTCCAAGAAGCTGCCACCCTACGAATCCGTCTTTATTATTATCCCGCTTGGCAGTTAACCGTTAACGGTCAACCCCAACCCCTAGAAATGGGCAAGGATGGAACTATACTGGTCAAGTTAGCACCGGGTAGTTATATCCTACAGCTATCCTACGGTTGGACAAATGCTCTGATCGCTGGCACTGCGATCGCTTTGTCTGCTTTCCTAACGCTATTGGGTTACGGTGTATTTCTGTGGCGAAAAGGTTTACTTTTGATAGGCCGCCACTACTGCCTCGATAATAGTCGATCGAAAAGAGCCTTTTTCTAATTGTCTCACCCCAGCAATCGTGGTTCCCCCGGGGCTAGTGACGCGATCCTTTAATTCTCCCGGATGTATGTCCGATTCTTTTAATAGGGTTGCCGTCCCTAAAACTGTTTCTAGGGCCAATTGAGACGCGATCGCTCGCGGTAATCCGGCCGCCACACCACCATCGCTTAAAGCTTCCACCATCAAGGCCACAAATGCCGGGCCCGATCCCGATAATCCCGTTACCGCGTCCATCAAAGCTTCGGGAACTTCCACCACCGAACCGACGGCCGCAAAAATATCTCTGGCTACGGCCAGATGTTCCGGTTCCGCATGACGACCGGATGCGATCGCTGTAACCCCTTGTCCCACCGTGGCCGGGGTATTGGGCATCGTCCGGATCACGGGGCGATCGGGAAAGCCCATTTCTAAGCGATTGAGGGTAACTCCTGCTAAAATCGAGATAATCAAGGGTTTTTCGGGTATTCCCAGCAAACTATTCACTACTTGCTCTAAAATTTGCGGTTTTATCGCTAAGATTAACACCTCAGTTGCTCTAGCGGCTTCCCGGTTATCCTCACTGACTTGTACTCCGTAGGTATTAACCCAAAAGTTGCGCCGTTGGGATTGGGGTTCACTGACTAACACCGTTTCGGGACTATAAATATTTTTTTTTAATAAACGGCTGAGAATGGCCTCGGCCATGACTCCACCACCAATAATTCCTAAACGAATAGACACAGTATTATTTAAAGTAAAAAGTAAAAAGAAAAAAAGGCAGATTTAGAGATCTTACCCCCAAAAAAACGCATCCTCTCGAGAATCGATCGATTTCTAGCTTCGACAAACTTAACGAGAGGACTATGGGAGGATTCATTGAGCTAATCGACTGCTTTCGGCTCCCCAAGCAGGTGCGGGGGAAACGGGACGAGCCATTTTCGGGTTGTCGGTGATATCGTGAATAGTTCCGGAAAGGGTGCTAACTTTAACGCAGCTGGGGGTAAATAGGAAAATACTCTCACCGATGCGTTCTTGATGACCATCAATCGCGTAAGTGCCACCGGCGACAAAATCCACGGCTCTTTGTGCTTCTTCGGGATCCATGACGTTGAGGTTTAAAACCACCGATTTGCGTTCTCTCAGGGTTTGGATAACTTGGGGCATTTCCTCGAAGGAATGGGGCTCGATCACGACTACTTCTGCATTATTGTTGTTAATACCTGGCATACCGATCACGTTGCTTCTGTTGAGTCCCATAGATGTGGCTGTACTGAGATTTAAAGGTTCGCGTTGACGACGATTGAGGGTATCTTCTTCTTCGTTTTGATCCCTATCTTGGGGGGAAGACTTTTCCCAGTTCATTTCTTCGTAGTCGGTTTCGTCTTCGTCTTCTGGTTGTTCGGAGATGCCGACAAAATCTTTGAGTTTGGTAAAAATGTTGTTCACAGTCTAAGTGTCCTTCAAAAGATTTTTTAGGTGGTCTTGGCTAGAGTCGGGGTTATTTTAGTGGCCTTTAACAACTTTTGCTCTTACTTGGTACAGGGGAACTATTTTGTTAAGGGTTCGTCATTCTAGTCGTCTGGAGACAGAGGTTAGTTCCCTCTTTTCAGTTATCAGTTATCAGGGGATAGTTTTCAGGGATTGGGAAAAAGTCAATTCCTCATTTCTAACCACCGGTTTCTAGACTAGACGCTGTAATTTTAAGATATATTGTCACCGATTATTAAAATTTCTAGGGGTTTTTTCTGTAAATTTACGGAGATGGCTTAGTAGATGCGATCACCAAAGATGCTGGTTCCCACCCGGATCAAAGTGGCTCCAGCCTTGATGGCGAGAGGATAATCGTTAGACATCCCCATGGATAGATGAGGCAGGCATAAACTAGAGCTATTCTCGATTATTTGGGCTAAATCCCCGGTTTTTTCAAAGGCGGCTAACTTTTCCCCGGCGGATAATCCCTGGGGCAGAATTGTCATCAAACCTTGAATTTTTAGCTGTTTACAGTTGACTAAAGCGGGAATATCTGCTATCAATTCGTCCGTGTCCCAACCGAACTTATCGGGATCGGGGACAACTTTCACCTGTAGCAAAACTTGGGGATTAATCTCTAATTCCGCCGCTAGGCGATCGAGTCTTTGGGCTAATTTTAAACTATCGAGGGAATGGATTAAATCAAAAGATTCTAGGACTTTGCGGGCTTTATTTGCCTGTAGATGCCCGATAAAGTGCCAATAAATATCTGGGAGGTCTTTTAGTTCTTGCTGCTTCGAGATTGCTTCCTGTAGCTTACTTTCAGCAAAATCTCTCACTCCTGCTTGGTAAGCTTGACGGATATAATCGCTCGATACCTGTTTACTGACGGCAATCAGGCGCGTGGAGGGGGGTAGGGTAAGACGGATTGACTCGATACGACTAGCGATCGTCATGAACTAGACTGAAAAGGTTTGTTGATAAGTTTGGTTGAGACTGTTAAATTCTTGCATATTACTGCGCCGTCGCAAATTCCGCAGCCGGTTTTCCACTAAAAGACGAGCATCGGAACGACTAATCGGATCGAACGAGACTTTTTTGGGCTCCACCGTCACCAGAAAAAAAAGACGTTGGGCATAAAGATGTTCTTCTAATAGACAGACTCTGTATAATAGACCGAAAGTGGGATGATTGAGATAGGTTTCGTTACTCATTCAAGCGATCGCTAAAGGAAAAGGATTGAGCGAACTAGAAAGTTTTTCAACAACAAAATCAAGCGGATGGCTCACAAACAACTGATTTTCCGGGTGTTTCCCCTAGCCTGATTCTACCAGAATCCTTCAATGACAACTAACGATGCCAGTCTATGTCATGATTTCCTGAGTTTTCACTTTTTCCCTGTTAACGTGGATACATCTCGGTGACAACTTGTCACCATCAGAAATTAGCTCGGCTGCAAAAATCAAAGATTTTCATTTAGCTGAGGAGACTCCGAGACTCCGAGACAGGAGGATAAAAAAGACAATAGACAACTAAAATACCCATAAAAGCTAAGATTATATCAAATTTATCAGGTTTTTTAGATATTTTAACTCGATAGCGGCGATCAGTGAACTGAAAACTCACATCTGATCACTGATCACTGATAACTGATAACTGATCACTGATCACTGAATCACTGATGAAATGCCCTAAGCTTGTATTAAGCCTGGATTTTTCTAGTCTTGTTGCCAGTCAGCTAAACGCCAGTGCTATCTGGCCCGAAGGAATCCTGATTATTACCCTGATGGTGATTTTAATCGGCGATTTAATTGTGGGACGGAGTGCCAGAAGTTGGCTGCCCTACGTTGCGATCGCTGGTCTGCTCGCTGCTGTGGTTGCTCTCTATTTTGCTTGGGATAATCCGAAACCAGTAGCCTTTTTAGGGGCTTTTGAGGGTGATAATCTCAGTATCGTCTTTAGGGCGATTATTGCTCTTTCTACCGCCTCCACAGTGCTGATGTCTGTCCGTTATGTGGAACAAGCGGGAACTTCCCTAGCGGAATTCCTGGCCATTATGCTCACCGCAACTCTCGGAGGAATGTTCCTATCTGGCGCTAGTGAATTGGTGATGATCTTCATCTCCCTAGAAATGCTCAGTATTTCCTCCTATCTAATGACTGGTTACATGAAGCGGGATCCTCGCTCGAACGAGGCCGCCTTAAAATACCTGTTAATTGGAGCTTCTAGTTCGGCGATTTTCCTCTACGGTGTTTCCCTTCTCTACGGTTTATCCGGAGGTGAAACCAGTTTAAGCGCCATTGCTCAAAAATTAACCGCTGTTAACGGTGGTCAGTCCCTGGCCTTGGCGATATCATTAGTTTTTGTGATTGCCGGTATCGCCTTCAAAATTTCGGCGGTTCCCTTTCACCAGTGGACTCCTGATGTGTACGAAGGTTCACCCACTCCCGTGGTCGCTTTCCTCTCGGTGGGTTCGAAAGCGGCGGGTTTTGCCCTAGCAATTCGCCTATTAGTGACGGTTTTCGGTCTAGTCAGCGAACAATGGCGGTTTATCTTTATCGCCCTAGCAATTTTGAGTATGATCCTCGGCAACGTGGTTGCCTTGGCCCAAACTAGCATGAAACGGATGTTAGCCTATTCCTCGATCGGTCAGGCGGGTTTTGTCATGATTGGTTTAACCGCCGGTACTGACGCAGGTTACTCTAGCATGATTTTCTATCTGTTAATTTACCTGTTCATGAACCTAGGGGCTTTTGCCTGTGTGATTCTCTTTGCCCTCAGAACTGGAACCGATCAGATCGCTGAGTATTCGGGACTCTACCAGAAGGATCCGCTCCTAACCCTCTGTTTAAGCATCTGTCTGCTTTCTTTGGGCGGAATTCCGCCTCTAGCGGGCTTCTTTGGCAAGATTTATCTATTCTGGGCCGGTTGGCAAGCGGGACTTTATGCCCTCGTCCTCGTGGGTTTAGTCACCAGTGTGGCCTCGATTTACTACTATATCCGTGTGGTCAAAATGATGGTGGTCAAGGAACCCCAAGAGATGTCCGATGCGGTGAAAAATTACCCCGTTATCAATTGGACTCTTACGGTGGGTATTGTCCTCTCCCTAGTGGCGACTTCCCTAGCTGGTATCCTTTCCAATCCTCTCTTTACCCTAGCGACGGATTCCGTCACCACTACCCCCATCCTACAATCGGCGGCTCTGGTGACGCACATTTCCCAAGCGAATTGAGAATCCCTGTTGATTTATGCCAAGTATTCTAGTCCTGTCTTAAGGTTGGGATAAATCAACCACCTTAAGACTTTTTCTAAGCTTAACCTGCTTTTTGCCTTACTCAAATTGGCCAAGGCTTCTTTTCTAATTGCTTGAATTTCAGCCATACTTTTTACTATTCTCTGCTGTTCAGATTTGGGTGGAATAGGCACTAAAACTTTTGACAAATCATCTACTAAAATAGTAGGAATAGCATGACCTGTCATGTACCTTTTAATCTGACGCAAAAAAAAGTCTGTTCGCATATATACTAATAAAAACAAAGGCTCGACTCCCTGAATATTTCTTAATACCGAAAATCCATTTGAGCAAATTGCTCCGTCTTCATCTTCCGTGATTAGGGCTGTTGCTTGACGTGAGCTTCCTGTACTTGCTCCTGAAATTGCTGTAATAATATCACCTTTGTACACTCTATATGTTGCGCGAGATGGAGCTTCATGTGCTTTGATTATTTGTTGAGAAACAACTTGCATTGTACGATAATCAACATCGGAGATAGCGATATATCTAATTTCACTATCTTTGGCTAAACGAAAATCAGCTGAATCTCTCAAAATATCGGCAATTTCACCTAAAGGTTTCGCCCCAATAGATTTTAGATGTTCTAATAATTTTTGGTCATTGGGTAAATAATGTTCAGCATCCAGTCTCGAATTGAGCAGGGTGTTCTTAACTGTATAAATACAATCGCTGTTTTGTGCAAATTCGCCGTTGATAAATGATGCAAAAGATTGAGAAATATCATCTATATCATCGTCAACTATTGGCAAACCTGATTTTGTTTGGGCTATAACTCCAGACTCGTTGCGCTTATATATTGTTTGTCCTTTAACGTCATAGCCTATTTTTTTGATTTGTGCCATAAAACAAGAATCATTGTTTGCCGGTAATTTTTGAACTACTAAAAGTGATGTCTTGATTCCTGTGCCATAAGGTACAAAAGCTTCTGGCGGTATGGAAACAACACCTAATATTTTTGCTTGGGAGCGCAACCAATAGCGAATAGGTCCATTAGAGATATTTTGTAATAGACCATCGGGTAAAACAATTGCCATGCGCCCACCTGCTCGCAATAATTTTATAGATTTCTCAATAAATAAAATATCGGGCGACTGACCTGCTAAAACGGTTGGGGAAACTTCCCAACCATTGGACGCTGATTTATGCCATTTCCGGGCAAGAAGATATGATTTAAGAATTTTCTGGTCTTCTACTTTGCCTTTATTTCCAAAAGGAGGATTTGTCAAGATAACATCAAAAGAGTTATTTAATTTTTCATCTTCGATAAGCGCATTAGTGCAGATAATTTCTGAACCTGTGCCACCTTCAAAAACTAAACGAATCATTCCCGAAAGGGCGACATCGGGATTAAATTCAATTCCCGTAATACTTTCTTGCACAAAAGTTGCTATATCGAACTCTGGGTTATTTTGTCGAACATGGTTTATTGCTTGAATTAAGAAACCACCACTTCCGCAAGCAGGGTCGATAATTTTTTCGTTTGGTTTGGGGTCTATCATTTCAACCGCAAGGCGTACAATTGGGTGAGGGGTAAAAAATTCTCCCCTATCTCCACGCTGGTGTCTATTTACAAAAGTTTGAAAGGCTTCACCTTTTATATCGCCAGATGTTTTAGTTAAATTGATGTACTGTAACTTTCCTACAATATAAGCAAGAGTCAAAGGTTTTAACTTGAATGTGTCATCGGTGAAAAATCCCCGATAATGATTCTTGATTGAGGTAAATAATTGACTGAGACGCGACATAAATTCATCGGACTTATTGGCTACGATGGCTTTATATTCACTTGCTGTAACGCCAAAATTTACAGATTGCTTGGCAGATTTTTCATCATGAAGTTTGATGATGATTAGTTTAACCATCTCGTGAAAAATCTTGTCTTTGAGCATTCCTTCGTTGGCGTAAATATAATTATGGCACTCTTCAAAAACTGCTGCAAGATTGTTAGAAGGTCGTAATTCCTGAATTTGGGGGAGTTTTTCAGGTAACAGGCTGTCTTGGGAAAATAACAATCCTTGCTCTTTCATTTACTGCGCTTGATTTGACCGTTTCCCCTTGCGGGTTGTTGAATAGATAGACTATTTTTAGCCTCGACTGCATTCCTAGCAAACCAGTCTTTTAGTGGACAGAAAGCATCGCCATCTTGATTAAACAATAACTTGCTCCTATACTCTGATTGTAGAACATAAATTAGAGTATGTCAATAGATAAAAAATTCAGTTTAATGTTAACCAAAGTGAGTAAAAAAAGCTTAGAGATTGTTTAGACGACTGAATAAATTCAGTCATGCTCTCGTGTTATTTTAGTAAAATTGTTTAGCCTTTTGATCAGGTGGGTGGCACTCACCTGATTTATTTTTAGCTATACATTAAAACGGAATAGTAAAACATCACCTTCTTGAACAATGTATTCCTTGCCTTCACTTCTGACTAAACCTTTTTCTTTAGCGGCGCTCATTGTGCCACTATTAACTAAATCCTGATAAGACACGGTTTCTGCACGAATAAAACCCCGTTCAAAATCCGAGTGAATAACTCCAGCTGCCTGGGGTGCTTTCATGCCAGAAATAATCGTCCAAGCGCGGGTTTCTTGGGGACCGGTGGTGAGATAGGTACGCAGTCCTAATAACTCGTAGGTAGCTTTAATTAAAGATTTTAATCCCCCTTCTTCTACTCCTAAAGAACCGAGAAAATCTTTTCTTTCTTCTTCCGACAATTCCACCAATTCCGATTCCACTTGAGCAGAAACGATCACAACTTTTGCCTGTTCCTGTTGGGCAATTTGACGGACACTTTCTACCCAATCATTACCCGTGGACAGATCATCTTCGCTAACATTAGCCGCATAAATAATCGGTTTACGACTCAATAAACCGAGATTTTTAATTAACTCTTCTTCCTCTTTGCTTAAATCCACTTTTCGCGCCGAAATACCGTCATTAAGACAAATTAGGATTTTTTCAAGGATAGCCAATTCTTCGGCGGCTTCCTTGCTATTTTTCGCCTGTTTGCGTAAACGTTCCACCCGCTTCTCCACCTGTCCCAAATCCGCTAGAGCTAACTCTAGATTAATCACCTCGATATCGCGGGCCGGATCCACAGAACCGGAAACATGAATAATATCATCATTATCAAAACAGCGCACCACATGAACGATCGCGTCCACTTCCCGGATATTAGCCAAAAATTGATTACCCAATCCTTCCCCCTGACTCGCACCCTTGACTAATCCGGCGATATCGACAAATTCGATCCGCGTCGGCACGATTTTCTCAGAATTAGAGATTTTAGCCAAAACCTCCAGACGTTCATCGGGGACGGATACCACACCCACATTCGGTTCAATGGTACAAAAGGGAAAGTTAGCGGCCTCGGCCTTGGCATTAGCCACCAGAGCGTTAAATAGGGTCGATTTCCCCACATTTGGCAGTCCCACGATTCCAGCTTTTAACATAAAAATTGCTTGATAAACATCATTCCGACCTCTCACTATATCAGGCTGCCTCTCGTTTTTGTGAATCCAGTTGATGAGAAAGACTGTGGATAGTCAACAGCTTAGTTAACATTTATTCAAGTTCCTTAACTAAAAGTAGGCGAGACTTTACAAGAGATTGCGAGAATGGGATGTAATGCTTGAGACTGAGTTAGGGTGAAAAGTAAGAAAGAATACACTTGTAGCACTGGGCAAAATTATGGCAAGACAGGCCTTTCACTTCTAACTACGTCCTGAGAGTAATTTTCAGTGCTATGACAGTATATTTCCTAGGGCGATCGAGTGTAAATATCGTCCCATCGCCACAACTAATCACTAAATCATTGTTGGGGGTATCTGTATGAATCAAAGTATCGGAGCAAACACCCGTAATGTGGCCCTTGTCGGCCCCTACTCCAGTGGAAAAACCTCCTTACTGGAAAGTTTACTTTTCGTAACAGGAGCCATCACCAGAAAAGGCAAAATTAGCGATCGCAATACCGTCAGTGATAGTTCCACGCAAGCGCGGGATCGACAGATGAGTGTAGAAGTTTCCGTTGCCCATAGTCAATACCAAGACCTAAATTTTACCTTTCTCGATTGCCCCGGTTCGATCGAATTTGCCAGTGAAACCTATAATGCCCTCGTCGGGGCCGGTGCTGCTATTATCGTTTGTGAACCGGTGGTCGATCGAGTTCTCACCCTGGCTCCCTTGCTAAAATTCCTCGATGATTGGGAAATTCCGCATCTAATCTTCATCAACAAGATGGATCGCTGTAATAGTCACTTTAACGAAGTCCTACAAGCTCTCAAATCCGTTTCTAGTCGTCCCCTCGTTCCCCAGCAATATCCTATCCGGCAGAACAACGAAATTATCGGATTTATCGATTTAATCAACGAACAGGCTTATCATTACCATGCTAACAGTCCCGCCGATCCTGTACCTTTACCCGACCACCTCAAGGAAGAAGAACAGATTGCTCGACAAGAAATGCTAGAAACGATCGCCGAATTTGATGATCATCTTTTAGAAGAACTCCTCGAAGATATTAACCCCTCCCGGGAAGAAATTCTCCAAGACTTAAAACAAGAACTGGGAGCCGATCAGATAGTACCCGTGTTCTTAGGTATGGCGGAACGGGACTATGGTGTGCGTCATCTCCTCACCGCTTTAGTGGAAGAAGCACCGGCCCCGACAATTACTGCCAACCGTCGCGGTCTCGATCCCAGTGCGGATGGGGATGCGGTGGTACAAATCCTCAAAACCTATTTTACTCCCCAGGGCGGTCGCCTCTCCCTAGCGCGAGTCTGGCAGGGAACCCTTAGCGATGGCATGGCCTTGAACGGTGTGCGGATTGGTGGTATCTATCGTCTTATGGGACAACAACAACAACCCTTACAGCAAGCGCAAGCGGGGGAAATTGTCGCTCTCGGTCGTTTGGAGGGAATCGCCACCGGAGATGTGGTTAGCAGCGGCAGTCAAAAACCCGATCTTCCCAAAGGATTACAACTCAAACCCGTCTTTGCCTTGGCTATTGCCGCCGTCAATCGCAAGGATGAAGTGAAATTAAGTTCAGCTTTGACAAAACTGATCGAAGAAGATCCTTCCCTCTACTGGGAACAACACGGTGATACTAAAGAAGTGATTCTTTGGGGACAGGGAGAAATTCATCTGCAAGTGGCCCTCGATCGCCTGGCGCGCAAGTATAATCTACCGATGACCACCCATTTACCCCAAGTTCCCTACAAGGAAACGATCAAAACCAGCACCAAATCCCACGGACGTTATAAACACCAAACCGGCGGTCACGGTGCTTTTGGCGATGTTTACCTCGATATTAAACCCCTGGCCCGGGGGGAAGGTTTCCACTTCCATGAAAGCATTGTCGGTGGTGTCGTCCCCAAACAGTATATCCCCGGGGTGGAAACGGGAGTGCGGGAATATCTCGGTCATGGTCCTTTGGGTTTCCCCGTGGTCGATATCGATGTCACTCTCACCGATGGTTCCTATCACAGTGTCGATAGTTCCGAACAAGCTTTTAAACAAGCGGCCCGTCTAGCGATGACGGAAGGACTGCCTAAATGTCATCCGGTCTTATTAGAACCAATTCTATCGGTGACGGTTCTCGCTCCCTCAGAATACACCGCCAAGGTTTTGCAGTTAATCAGTGGCAAACGCGGTCAAATTCAGGGTTTTGAAGCTTCCGAGGAGTGGAAAGGTTGGGATCAGGTAACGGCCTATCTCCCCCAAGCGGAAATGCACGATTTTATCGTTGAATTGCGTTCTTTGACTATGGGTGTCGGTTTCTTCCAGTGGGATGAGGATCACCTGCAAGAAGTGCCGGATAAACTGCGCGATGCGGTTTTAGCCATGCAGGGTAACGGTCAAAAGTAGGCGATTTCGCCTCTGGTGTGGTCTATTGAGAAAAGGGAGGGTCTCCCTCCCTTCCCTGATGGGTTACACAAGAGGTAGAACCTCTGGAAATGCGTTGCCGGGGTCTCCCTTGCAACGAGGGATTGAAAACTTTTCGGGAGCATCTCATTTATGCAAGTGAGTAATTATACTTATACCTAAAACTGGTTTCTAGCAAGGCAAAATTACTGGTGCAAGTTGGGAATCTGGTAATGTACCGCAAGTCCTTCGTCATCGCTGTGCTTATCTAAATGGTTGCCTTTTTTAACTTTTTTATTGAGATCATTAAGCATTTATACTTATTGCAAAGGTGAGATGCTCCCAACTTTTCTGAGTTTTCTTCGGTTATTTATGGATGTCTGAATGATGCCCATCTGAAACATAAAAAAGAACTTGATTTTTTGCTCACTCTCCGATTTCAGAAGTTTAATAAATCTCAGATTATGAACGTCTAAAGTATAGTTCATTCTAGAGCGAAAACAATTAACAAAAATCGCAGCAATGTTTTTCTCTATAGGGGTTTCATCCCTTATAACCCTGTCCATTGCCTAACACGAACCGAAGAACCCCTTTTTTTCCTTTTTTCTTTTCACTTTTTCCTTGATCATTATGTCTCAAAAAAACGAAACAACTGCTTTAATAATTGCTCTTTTAGCCACTGCGGGCATTGTAGGTGGGGGTTACTTCTGACTGCAAAGTCAATTCCGAGAACAATCTAAACTCCAAAGTGAGCGTCAGGCGCTCATTAAAGAGAAAGCTAAATTAGAAGCAGAAAAACTTAACCATCGAAAGCTACTCCAAAGTGAGCGTCAGGCGCTCATTAAAGAGAAAGCTAAATTAGAAGCAGAAAAACTTAACCATCGAAAGCTAGTGCTTTCAGGTTATTTTGATACTATGAATTTACTGATTCAACAAGGATTAAAAGCTCCCCAAAGAAACCAATCTCTCAAAGATACAGCCCGAAAAATTACTTTAGAGACTTTGCCAAAACTAGATGACACAGGAAAAGGAGAACTGCTAAAATTTCTTGATCAAAAAACTTTGCTCGGTAACTGTCCAATTCATGTAGGATGGCAATACTGTGAAATTCCAGGAAGATTGCCGATAATTTCTCTAGTGGGGGCAGATTTGCGTCGAGCAAAACTTAAATCTATTTCCTTTAATAATGGGGTGGATTTGCGGGGAGTTGATCTGCGCGGGGCAGACTTGCGCCATAGCGATCTTACCAGAGCAAATTTAACTAAAGCTAATCTCAGTGGGGCAGATTTGAGTGGAGCAAATTTACAAGGTGCGAATTTAACACAAGCCTACTTGAGAGTGGCTAAACTGAGAAATGCAGAGTTGGGTTGTGAAAACTGGCATTTTTGTCGTGAAACAGCCAGTTTGAAGCAAGCAGACTTACAGGATGCTAATTTAGAAGGTGCGAATTTAGGTGGAACAGATCTGAAAAGAGCCAACTTTCGAGGTGCCAACCTCATGTCAGCAAAATTAGCCGGTGCAGACTTAGAACAAGCAGTATTTGCTCAAGCAAATCTTAGTGGTGCTAAATTTAGCTACTATTGGAAAGGAAGTTGTTCTGATCCTGGGTGGGAAGCTACTATTGCTCAAGTGAAGCAAACAGAATTCACTGGAGCAAATTTAAGTCGGGCAGATTTAAGAGGATTAATGTTCGACCAATCGGGAATTCCTGGGGCGAAAATGACTAATGTTAACCTGAAGGATGCAAAAATTGGTGACGGTCCGTCTCCCGATGAATGCTAGAATCTTTATTGGTTGGTCGGAAATCGTCTGAAGAAATCTTGTCATCGAAAATTTGGGTCTGAAACCCCGTCGTTTCACGACGGCTTTACTGTTAAATATTAACACATTTACGAAATATATGCTAAAATGTGAGACATGGAAAAAGCCTATTCTTACCGATGATTTTACCCAACACCAGAACAAGAGTCGCTATTGCGGCGCACTTTGGGCTGTGTAAGATTAGTTTACAATAAAGCTCTCCATGTCAGAACACAAGCATGGTACGAAAAGCAAG
>VYLU01000164.1_pt1 | contig 17289 bp, 10 predicted proteins | sample 5114211 | NCBI WGS metagenome assembly VYLU01 (sample SAMN12291803, study PRJNA351875) | freshwater metagenome | isolation source: freshwater lake | place: USA: Michigan, Little Long Lake | collected 2013-08-08 | reverse complement strand
GGGACTTTCAAAAACCTTGCATTATCCTTCTTATAGTACATCGCTTGGTACAAAAAACAAGGGCAACAAAGCCTGAAACTCCTGACTCCTGACTCCTGACTCCTGACTCCTACCCCCACCGAAAAACTTTTTCAGCAGACCCTAACTAGAATGAGTAAAACCCTTTTATATGCTGATTTGTTGCGATTTCAGGGATTTATTGCCAGATTTATTCAAGGAAAGCCTAAAAAACGCCCGCTTTTCTCAGAAAATCAAGAGATGCGATCGCCCTCAAAGATGAAACCAGATGCTATTCAGTCGTAATCTCCAAAAATATCCCACTCTCTCGGATGTAGCATCTTTGAAGTATGGATGTTAGATGAATTGGGCAAAAACTCTACAGATGGTGTTACTACAAACCTTGTACCCCTACAGATAGGGTATTTTTTTGAGCGGGTCTAATTTTTCCTGTAATATTAGATTTTTTTTAACTTTAAAGGGTCACTTTATGGTACAGTGACCTAATTTTTTAAGCAGAACTAATGAATTAATCGGGCGGCTAAAATCCTCAAAACCCTTTTAAAATCTGACTTATAGCGGTTTCAGGGGATGAAAAGAAGCAAAAAAGCGATCGCTATTCCTCAGAACAACACAGCGATCGCCTAACTTGTAACTATCACAAGCAACATTATCGAAAATTTGGGTTAAAACCCCGTCGTTTTACGATTAAGCAATTAAGCGTTTTTCGCTATCTGCGTCAACCCCATTGACGCGACCACCCTAAAAAAGTGGCGTGGTGAGGAATCGCCGTCCGTTTTACGGCGGCGAGGATGTCAATGGAGGGCTGATAATTCTTCCCGAAGAATGCGGCGTAAATCGGACTGAGTGAGCGATCGCTCATCAGGAGATTGGATATATTGTTTTAAAACCTCATTAATTAGGGTTTGATAGCCCATTCCTGCGGTTTCAGCCTGTTCTCGAAAATAAGCTAGAATCTCATCATCTAGATAAATGGTAATGCGTGTTTTTCCCTTAGAGGAAATGAGCGCCCCTCGTTTTCCTTTAGAAAAATCATATTCCTTTCTCATAAGTTTTTCTCTCTTGTTTTGTAGCACAACGAGCAGAAATCAAGGGAATGACTTCACCCCGCAAAGTATAAATAACCACTAATAGTGATCCCATGTTTCCCATCCCCACTGCAATAAAACGTTCTTCTGTCACACAATCGGGATCAAGATCATGAATAGCGAGGGGATCAAAAAACACCATTTCAGCTTCTGCAAAGTAAACACCGTGCTTTTGCCAGTTGGTTTTTGCTTTTCTGGGATCATATTCAAATGTCATACATACATTATATGTATCTTAGAAGGTTGAGTCAAGCTCAAAACCCCTTCAGAGAGTTGTGGTAATGGTTATTAACCTCAAAAAAGCGATCGCTTTTTCCCGATCAAATATAATCTAGGTAGAAAATTGCCGAAAAATCGCTATGCTCAACGGGTACAAAATTATTGATGCTGATTCCCATGTCATTGAACCCCCCGCAATGTGGGGCCAATACCTAGAACCTAAATTTAGGGAATTTGCTCCTTCTGCTGACATGAAAATCAAAGGAGAACCGATTAGTCAAAAAATCTCCCCACAAGTCCAAGCAGAAGGGAATAAGCAGATGATGCAAGCTCATCCCCACGCTTATCTCAACCGCTATAACCCAGAGTCCCATGTTCAAGCAATGGTACAAATGGGGGTAGATAGGGCCTTTATTTATCCTACTTACGGACTATGGTTATTTGCCATTGATAGCCTACCCGCCGAAGTGATGGGGGCTTTTGTCCGTGCCTATAATAGATGGTTATCAGAAGAATATTGTAGCTATGACCCGGCTAGACTGAAAGGAGTCGCTGCAGTCAATCAACATGATCCCGAAGATATGGTCAAAGAGCTACACCGCAGCGCAAACTTGGGCTGGAAGGCGGTTTTTTTGCGCCCTAACCCCGTTAAAGGCAGAATTTTGAGCGATCCAGCCTATGAACCCTTTTGGGCGGCCTGCGAGGATTTAGACATGGCTGTAGGAATTCATGAAGGCACTCATAGCCGCTTACCCACCACTGGTGCCGAGCGATTTAATAGTCGGTTTGCGCTTCATGCTTGTTCTCACCCGATGGAACAAATGATGGCACTATTAGCCTTAATTGAAGGGGGGGTGTTAGAACGTCATCCGAGGCTGAGGGTGGCGTTTCTAGAATCAGGGTGTGGTTGGCTTCCCTATTGGTTATGGAAGCTTGACGAAGAATACAAAAATTTACATTGGGAAGTCCAAGATCGGGTAAAATTACTACCATCGGAATATTTTCGCCGTCAATGTTACATTGCGGTGGAACCTTCTGAACCCTATTTGCCTCAGGTCATTGACTTTATCGGTTCTGATAACTTAATCTTCGGGTCTGATTATCCTCACATGGATCATCAGGCTGATGGGGTAAAAAAAGTTATAGGACTTGAAGACAACTTATCTCAGGAGATAGTCAGAAAAATCGTTTGGGAAAATCCTCAGCGATTTTATGGTTTAGCATCTTAAAGAACTTTTTTTACGGAGTTTAGCCCTCATTTAGCGTCTCTATTGTTTCAACAAATCTTCAAATCAAAGGAGTTTCTGCTCATGATTACATCTCAAAGTCTCAAGCAATTACACAGCTTTGTTGTTAGTACCCATACCAATAAAGCTTCCCATGCGTCACATTCATATGGGGGAAGGACTACACATGACTATTATAATCGACTTCTAAAACAGTGCAAAAAATTGGCTCAACTCGTAGCTATTTCTTGGCTAGAACATGAAAAGAAAGAGGCCGAACAAATACGGCGGATATTTCTCGACTTTAAGAACAATGATTTTGAAGGCCAAAGTCAGACTTATATAAATATGGTAAAGTTACTAACAGGACAAAGAAAAGATTTGTTAGAACCTTGGTTTCCCCGTGATGGTTTTGGAGCAATTTTTGATCAGGAAGAAATCAACTATTTTCTCATCCAAGTCAAATGGGATACCTTTGAAGGAAGTCTCCAAGAAATTCCTCAACCTTCTGTTAAACAAGAAGGGCCTTACTTTATTATGACATTGCCCTATCCTCCTAAACCCAGTGCCGAGAATATTAATTTAAATCATGTCCTACGTGCATGGTTAACAAGCAAGGTAGATGTGAACAAACCACAGGAAACAGTTAGCGATCCCTTTCCACCAGTTCCTTATCTTCCCACAACTTGTACCTGATTAAATACCGATCACAAGACCTAGCCTAGCCATAGAATAAGTGTTAAACTTTTACCATGGGCTTATACTATGGCTTACTGGGTTAAAATATTATGGTGACTAACTACCAGATCCTTGAAAAAATATATGAAAGTAGCAAAACGTTAGTTTATCGAGGAACTACACAGCCAGATAATCAACCTACTATTCTGAAAATTCTTAAAGAAAATTATCCAAGTTTTTCAGACCTTACACGCTACAAACAGGAATATGAAATTACTTCCTCTTTAAAGGTAGATAATACCATTAAGTCCTATGATTTACAAAGACATGAGAATAGTTTCGTCATGTTTTTGGAAGATTTTGGTGGGCAATCTTTAGATTTATTATTATCTCAATGTCAATTAAGTCCAGAAGAATTTTTAACCATTGCCATTCAGATAACAGAGGGATTAGCGGCCATTCATAATGCTAATATTATTCACAAAGATATTAATCCATCTAACATTGTTTATAATCGGCAAACTCAAAAAATTAAAATTATTGATTTTGGAATTGCTACTCATTTATCTCAAGAAATTCAAGCCTTTTGTTCTCCCTATCAATTAGAAGGAACATTAGCTTATATTGCCCCAGAACAAACCGGAAGAATGAATAGAAAACTCGATTATCGGAGTGATTTTTATAGTCTGGGGGTAACTTTTTATGAACTTTTAACTAATAAACGTCCATTTGAAACAACTGACCCAATGGAGTTAGTTCATTGCCATATCGCACAACATCCCTTACCCCCTCATGAAATCACTTCAGATATTTCCTTAGCAATTTCTAATATAGTTATCAAATTATTAGCGAAAACGCCAGAAGAAAGATATCAAAGTGCTTGGGGAATCAAAGCAGATTTAGAAACCTGCTTGAACCAGTTACAGTCTCAAGGACAAATATTGCCCTTTTCTCTCGGAAAACTGGAGATTTTTGAAAAGTTTCAGATTCCCCAAAAACTTTATGGTCGAGAACAAGAAATTACTCAACTGTTGACAACATTTGAGCGAGTTATTCAGGGAACAAAAGAAATAATTCTCATTTCTGGTTATTCAGGTATTGGCAAGACTGCTTTAGTCAATGAAATTCACAAACCGATTACAGAACAAAAAGGCCAGTTTATTCGGGGTAAATTTGAGCAATTACAGGGAGACATACCTTATTCAGCGATTGCTAAAGCTTTTCAAGACTTAATATATACAGTTTTGAGTGAACCGGAAGTTATTCTACAAAACTGGAAAACAAAATTGTTAGAAGCTTTAGATGGTAATGGACAAATTATTATTGAGATAATCCCCGAAGTTGCCAAAATCATTGGACAACAGCATCCCGTTGAAACACTTAGTAAAACTGAAAATCAAAATCGATTTCATAGAGTATTTAAAAGATTTATAAATGTCTTTTTAACAAAAGAGCATCCATTAGTTATTTTTATTGATGATTTACAATGGGCAGATTTACCTTCTTTGAATTTAATTGAACAATTAATTTCAGATTCAGATATTCAATATTGTCTCTTGATAGGGGCCTATCGAGATAATGAAGTCAGTTCAACTCATCCATTAAGACGGACTTTAGAAAAAATTCAGCAAGCAAAAGTCACAATTAACCAAATTATCCTTAAACACCTCAAAATAAATCATGTTAATCAATTAATTGCTGATACCCTGATTTGTTCAACAGAATTGACAAAACCTTTAGCTAAATTAATTTTCAAAAAAACAAATGGAAATCCTTTTTTCCTCAGTCAACTTCTCTATTCCTTATACCAAGAAAAGTTATTAAGATTTAACATCGGTCAATCTTTTTTAAACTCAGAAGATAATCCCCAAGGTTATTGGCAATGGGATATAAAACAAATTGAAAAGGTATCCCTCACCGATAATGTCATTGAATTGATGGTCAATAAAATCAAAGAAATAGATTATCAAACTCAACAGGTTCTCAAATTAGCTGCTTGTATTGGCTATGAATTTAACTTAAAAATTCTGGCTCTGATCAGCCAGAAATCTCAAATTCTCACGGCTAGAGAATTACAGTCTGCCCTTGATATGGGCTTGATTATTCCCCTAGACAATAACTATAAAGTTCCTTTGCTGTTAGATTTAGAAGAATTATCAAACAACCGGGCTGAAAATTCTTTATCTGTCTGTTATAAATTTTTACATGATCGAGTACAACAAGCTTCTTATTCTCTTATCTCCGAGGAAGAAAAAAGAGAAGTTCATCTAGAGATTGGCCGTCTCCTCCTCAAAAATATTCAAGAAGATGATTTACACAATCACCTTTTTGATATTGTTAATCACTTTAATAAGGGAGCTACTTTAATCACTAAACAATCAGAAAAAAATGAGTTAGCTAAATTAAATCTTCAAGCAGCGAAAAAAGCAAAAGCTTCAACCGCTTATGGAGTTGCCTTAAGATTTTTAGAAGCAAGTTTAGCGTTGTTAGGGAATAATAGCTGGAAAAATCACTATCAGTTAACGTTAGAAATTCAGATAGAATTGTTAGAAACTCTCTACCAGAATACACAGTGGGAGCGAATGAAAGAGCTATCTACAGATGTTTTAGAAAAAGTGACTAACATTTTTGATAGAGTCAAAATTTATGAACTAGAAATCTTGTCCTATTACGCTCAATTTCGGCCAGATATAGCTATTAATGTCGCACTTATTGCTTTAGAACAATTGGGAATCAAGCTTGACCAAAATCAAAAAGGTGTCACTGAGAGAAAAATCAAAAACAAAATTAAGCAACAAACCAAATCCTTGAAATTACTATTACAAGATAAAAAAGTTGAAGACTTAGTTGACTTACCGAAAATGACCGATCCTTATAAACTTGCCGCTATTTCAGTAATGCAAAAGGTTACAACTGCTTTAGCGACAACAAATTTTGCATTATTTGTTGAAGTTGTATTAATTCAGCTTAATTTTTGCCTTAATTATAACAATCCTTCTCAGGCCGCCGCTACTTATAGTCTCTATGGAGTGCTTTTATGTGGAACTATAGAAGACTTTGATTTTGGTTATCAGTTTGGAAAACTATCTATGGCCTTCTTAGAAAAGGATAATATAACGCAAATAGAGGCTTTTATTATTCATGAGTATTATGGTTTTATTATGTATTGGAAAGAGCATATTAATCAAAAAATAATCTTAGAAGACTTACTGAATAGTTTACAAAAACTTGTCAATGTGGGGAATAATGAATATGTTTCTTACCTGGCTTTAGATTATTGCTTAATCAAATTTTTCGGAGGAGGTAATTTAAAAGAATTAGAGCAAGATTATTACAAATGTAGCCAATTAATTCAATCTCTCAAACTTGATTATTCTCGTAACTATACAGAAATATGCAGCAATATGGTTGTTAATTTGATCGGTATTGATCGACCTAAATATTTTATTTTAATTGGTCAATCCCAAGATCAAGAAGCACAGTATATAGAAGATTTTACCAAAAATAATCATCAATGGTTGTTGTTTATTTACTATTTTGGCAAAATGTTTATTAATTATTTTTTAAAAGATTATGTCGAGGCTTTTAATAATAGTCAGTATGCAGATAAATATCTGATAGCGATTGTCGGCTTTATCGGCAAACCACACCATATTTTTTTCTTCTCCCTTTCTCATCTTGCCTATTATCCTAGTTGTAATAGAGAGCAACAAAAAGAATTATTTAAACAAATTAATAGAAATTTAAACCACCTGAAGAATTATGCTAGTCACTGTCCAGAAAACTTCCAACACAAATATGATCTAGTCGCAGCAGAAAAGGCCAGAGTCTTAGGCAAAAACTGGGAAGCTCAAGAATTTTATGAAAAAGCAATTCAAGGAGCAAAACGTTGGGGTGCAAAAGCTAAAGTTAAACAATTAGAAGAAGAATACCCTCAATATTTGTTAGGCATCAGCAATCAAAACAAATCTAAGGGATTAAGTACCACTATCTCTACCACTGGAAATGATGGAGAAGTTCTTGATTTAACCACTATTCTCAAAGCCTCGCAAGCAATTTCTGGAGAAATTAAACTGGAAAATCTCCTAACAAATTTAATGAAAATTGTCATTGAAAATGCAGGAGCTCAGAAAGGTTGTCTGATTTTAGAAAAGGAAGAAAATTGGGTTATTGAAGCTCAAGGCACAATTGATCAAGAAACTATTAATATCTTACAGTCAATTCCCATAGAATCTATCGACCATGATAACTCAATTCCTCTTTTACCCACTAAAATTATTTATTATGTGGCTCGCACAAAAGAAACTATCGTTGTAAACGATGCCACTTTATCAGGTCAATTTACAACTGATCCTTACATTGTTGCAAAACAAACTAAATCTATTCTTTGTACTCCTTTACTCAATCAAGGTCAAATAAAAGGAATTGTTTATTTAGAAAATAATCTAACCACAGGTGCATTTACTGATGAAAGAGTAGAACTATTAAATATTTTAGCGGCTCAAGCTGCTATCTCTATTGATAACTCAAGACTCTATCAAACCTTAGAACAAAGAGTGCAAGAACGCACTAAAGAACTCACAAATACTTTAGAGGTACTGAAAGCAACTCAAGCAGAACTTATCTTTGAAAATGACCTGCTTAAAAGTGCTGAACAACCCCCCAAATTTGTCTATCAAGTGGGGGGAAGTTTACCGATGGATGCACCAAATTATGTGGTTCGACAAGCCGATCGCAATCTTTATAAAGCTCTCAAACAAGGTCTATTTTGCTATGTTTTAAATGCACGTCAAATGGGAAAATCTAGCTTAATGGTACGGATGATCAGCCAATTACAAAAGGAGGGAATTAAATGTGCAGTCATTGACTTAACTCGCCTAGGAACAGACAATATTACCTCCGAACAATGGTATAAAGGATTAGCCGTTGATCTGCTCCGCAGTTTTGGATTAATAAAACAATTGAAACCTTTTAAAGCTTGGTGGAGTGAACAATTAGACCTGCCTCCTGTACAACGATTAGGACAATTTATAGAAGAGTTTCTTCTAATTAATGACGATTTTAATCAGCGGCAATCTAGACAATCGACTGTTATATTTATTGATGAAATTGATAGCATTTTATGGTTAAAATTTGATGTCTCTGACTTTTTTGCTTTAATTCGTTCTTTTTATAACCAGAGAGCGATTCGACCTCAATTTCAAGAGCTAACTTTTGCCTTTTTTGGTGCTACCACACCTTCAGCTTTAATTACTGACCCCCAGAAAACACCTTTTAATATTGGTAACGCTATTGAATTAGCAAGTTTTAAAGAACACGAAGCCCAACCTTTATTATATGGGTTAACAGAAAAAGTTAGTAATCTTCAGACAATGCTCAAACAAGTCTTAAGCTGGACGGGAGGGCAACCTTTCTTAACTCAAAAACTCTGTCAACTGATGCGGGATAGTGAGCAGCCAATCCCCTCTAATCAAGAAGAACAATGGTTAGCTCAGTTAGTAGCAGAAAAAATTATTCAAGATTGGGAGATGCAGGATCAACCCGAACATTTAAAAACCATTCAAGATCGCCTTCTTCAAAGTCCAAACCGACCCCAATTATTAACCTTGTATCGACAAATCCTGCATCAAGAAGCAATACAGATTGATAACAATCCCTATTTACCTGAGTTATTTTTATCTGGATTAGTGGTAAAACGCCATGGTAAAATGGACGTTCATAATCGCATTTATCAGACGATATTTAATACTGATTGGCTTGAGCGATCGCTGTCTTAAACTGAACGAGTATATTGACTTCTAAAGTATTTTTGATACAACTGACAACTGACAATATAATTGGTTGATTCCCTTGACAAATCTGTTGAAAAACATCGGCAAGTTCGGGTTGTTTTTGTAAAGTGACCCAGTGCAGCTGTAAATGAGAGGAATAAATCCCCGTTGATGTAGTTGCTGATTTGATTAAATCTTCAATCGTGATTCGCTCTTGGCTAAGATGATAAATCGCTAAATGAATCAAGGCAGGATGTCCTCCTACTAAGTCGATCAATTGTTGAATTTCGTTGGTTGCTAATTCATTTAATTGATATTTTTTTGCCAATTCTGCCACTTGTTCTTGACCAAAACCCTGTAACTCTATGGGTAATCCCACATTGAAAGGAGACTGTTCTAATCGCAGAGAAACATAAGATTCTGTGGATTGAACAATAATTAAACGTAATTTCTGCCACAGGGGAGATCGCTTAGATTCTTCATAACAAGCTCTGATTAAAGGTAAAAAATCTTCCGCTACTTTCGGATGTTCAAAGACTCGATGCACTTCGTCTAAAGCCAATACCAGTGGCTGTTTTATCTCTTGTAAAATATACTCTTCAAAATAAATTGTCCAACTCATTTTAATTCCTATATCTTCATCCCAATAAACATCTAATTTGGCTTCTAAATTCAACTGCCGAGCGCAATTACGGCAGATCCAGCGTAAGAACTTGTTAAAATCTGCGATGATGTCTTGGTCTGCTTTTTGCAAATCTAAACTAACAATTTGATAACCGAATTGTTGTTGACAAGCCTCTAAAGTTGTTAATAATAAAGACGTTTTTCCCCATTTTTTGGGCGCTTTAATGCGTACTAACGCCCCAGATTGACCGATTTCCTCGATAATTTTTGCTTCAAGTTTTGTTCGTTTTAGATAATAATAAGAATTATAGGGAACAGGAGCATCGGGGTATTCTGGACGCTCATTCTGGGGATATTCATTACCGCAATACTGAAGCGATGTGGAGTTGGTACAATGAGATTGTAGTCTAGATAAAAAATTTTTCTTATTGATCGGAGAACCGATCAGTTGCGAGACTCTATGATAGAGTTCTGGGGCAACTACATTGCCAATATAGCTGCTACTATAACCGTTTTCTCGGGCAATTTCTTGATAGTTCTTTTTCTGCAAAAGTCCTCGCAATAATAATTGTTCTGTGTCATTGAGACAGCGATTCTCAAGCTTGAGCAGTTGCCGATTAAGAATCTCTTGGATTTCCTCGAATTTCATTATTTTTGTCTAAGGTAAGAAGATTTTAGGGAATAGATTATTTGATTTTCCAGTTCCGTTGCAGCCAGAAATATTGAATCTTGACATAACAGCACCGATTCAAACTAGAATTGGTATATTTGACAGACAAGCTGACGAGAACCAGTAACCGACAAAATTGTGCGATGGCAACCCTGAGAGGGATTAAATTCCCCCCTTGCTAGGAAATTATAGCATTTCTTGTCAAGGTCAATTACACGGCAGCAATTATCTCTTGATGATTTCTATCAAAAACCCTAAGTCTTCAGCGTCTAACTCCTCGATAATCCTATTAAGAATTAATTCGGAAAAATCCTCACAGGAGTTGACTAGACAGAGTTTTAGCAATCAGATGTACTGCATTTAAACTGCCTATTGAGAATTTTAGTACAGTGGCTGCTCCCAATCTTGCCAACAACGGTGAACAGTTACTGTTCATCCCTCAATACACTTGCTCCCAGAGCTTCTAGGGTTTCTTGCAGTATTTCAGCGCGAGAGAAATTACCCTGATCTTTCAATAATTGTAGGCCTTTTTGCCAAATCTCGATCGCCTCATTATAACTACCGAAAACTATATAAGCAACCCCTAAATTTTGGTAAATAGTGGGATTATCGGGGTTTAACTTGAGAGCTTTTTTATAAGCTTTAATCGATTCTGGTAGCCGGTGCAGTTGTTTGAGAACCAGTCCTAAATTATAGTAACCATCGGCATAGCTAGGATCAATTTCTACGGTTTTCTCAAAGATAGATAAGGCCGATTCGTATTTTTCTGCTTCGTATAATAACCCACCTAAATTATTATAAGCACCCAGTTTTAACTTATCTAAAATTGGCTGCTTAATCGCTTTAACAAAATGATCGCCTGATTGCTTAAATTCCTCCACTGAATAATAATAATTAGCGAGATGATAATATAACTCGTATAAAATATGAGGATTAGAGCCATGGCATTTTAAACCATGTTTGAGCAGCTTAAAACCCTCTTTATCCCTGCCAATCTTCAGATATAACCCCCCCAATTTACTACACACATAGGGATCGTGGGGATGTTGCTGATAAAAACCCTCCATCGCTTTTCTTGCCCGTTCAAACTTATCTAAGCTGGCTATTTTATCGACGGTGTAACCGTAGTGAAAGATAGCAATTTCTGGCAGTTCAACTATTTTCCAACCAGGTTCTTTTTTTAATAAAATAGCCACATTATCATCAATAATTGAGTGATAGGGACGGGTAAAAGTGACCTGAGGATGTCGGCGAAATAGCCGCGAAATTAGAGAATAAGGTGATTGTACGGCTCCGATTTCATGGCGGATTAAATTAATCACTAAATTTTCCTCTTTTTCCATTGCCCGACGCATTTTCGTTACGATAGCGGGATTTAATTCCTCATCAGCATCAAGGACTAAAATCCAATCGCCAGTAACATATTTTAAAGCCTCATTTCTGGCATCGGAAAAATTACCCCGCCAATCGTAGCTAGGAACTATGGCACCGTAACTTTGAGCAATAGCAATCGTATCATCGGTCGAACCCGTATCCATAACGATCATCTCATCCACCACCCCTTTAACGCTATCCAAACAGCGCCGGAGATTTTCGGCTTCATTTTTGACAATCATGGAGAGACTAAGTTTAGGCATAACTTTACTCACTCTAGCGGTCAATCTTGAGCGATAGCGGCCAATCAATAACCCACTGATTACCGCTCACCGATTATCGATCATCCTCTGAGTCTACCTTAAACCGTTCTACCGAAGAAAGCAGCTCCCGGGAGATACTCACCAGTTTTTGCAGAGAACCGGCCACCCGTTGGGATTCTTGGGAAGTTTCCTGAGCGGTTAACTCCACCGACTGCATAACTTGGGCGACATTGAGGGAATTTTCCCGTTGTTTGACCGTATCGGCGGTAATCGATCGCACCAGCGTATCGATGCGGTTAGAAACTTGGATAATATCTTCTAGGGACTTCTTCGCCTGTTCCGAGCGCTCGGTGACATCGATCACCTGTTGAATCCCTTCCTCCATCGCCGTCATTACCGAACCCGTTTCCGATTGGATATGTAAAACGATCTGTTCAATTTCCTTAAGAGATTTAGCGGCTCTATCGGCCAACTGACGCACCTCATCGGCCACAACCGCAAAACCGCGGCCCGCCGCTCCTGCTCGCGCCGCTTGAATCGAGGCATTAAGAGCCAATAAATTGGTCCGCGAGGCAATCTGAGAGACTACCGCGACAATTTTCGAGATTTCCTGGGAAGCTTCCGCCAAACGCTTGACTTTTCGCGCCGTTTCTGATACGGTCTCGCGGATTTGCAGAATTCCCGCCACGGTTCTTTCTACGGAATCGCCCCCCTTCAGGGCGGTAATCGAGGAAGTGCGGGCGACTTCTTCGGCTTCTCTGGCGTTTTCTGCCACCCGTTGAATTGAGTCGGTCATCATCTGTACCGAATTAAGGGTGACGGCCAATTCCTCCGCCATCCGCAGGGCATCGCTAGACTGATTGCGGGCGAAAGATTCACTATTGGTACTGCCTTGATTCACCTGTTTTGCCGCTTTTTTCACCTGTCGGACAATTTCGCGCAGGTTTTGGATAGTCAAATTAAAAGCATCGGCCACCGCCCCTAAAACATCGGCGCTTACCTCCGCTTCCACGGTCAGATCTCCCCGAGCCGCTCCTTCCACATCATCGAGAAGTCGAATCACTTGCCGTTGTAAGTCTTCCCGTTCCCGTTCCGTTTCGGCGGCGCGGCGTTGGGCTTCCGTGGTGGTAACTACCACCACCCGAGCCATCTGATTGAAACGATTGGCCAGTTGACCGAATTCATCTTCCGAGTAGATCGTCGCTTTAGCGTTAAAATTACCTTCCGAGAGATGATCGAATTGGCTTTGCAGATCGTTGAGACTGCGCTTAATCTGACTAATTAGCAACTGTAGGCCTAGCCAAGTCAGGGCCAGGGTTCCCAGTCCGGTTAATAACATCATGGTTAGTACCGGTTGACTGAAGGGGGAAAGACTGGCTGAGGCTGGCGGTTTTGGGGCCGGTTTGGGGGCAACCTTTTCGGTTTTTGCCCGGCTATTCGGGGCTGGTTTGGCAGCCAAGAGCGTAGAAAGCCAAGAGGTGGTACTAACGGCAAAAATTATGATCACAGGGGCAATACCCGCTAAAGCCGCTAGGATTAGTTGTTTTTTGCCTAAAGAAGCGTTGACAAAAAAGCCTAATTTGTCCGGAGCGACTTCCACCACTGGCTTGAGCAAGCGCTCGGAAGCATGGGTAAGATGACTATCTCTTTTGTCATTGGGGGTTTTTAGACGAGAAGGATTAAAACTAGGCTCTCCCACACCAGAACTGGCATTAAGGCGCGCACTGGGTTCGGGGAGAAAACCACCACTTAAAGCTTCCCCCCCCGAAGGGGTAAATAGCTCCCAGTCCCCCAGTCCTTGAACCGTATCCGTCAGAGCCAGTGGGGAAAAACCGTCTAAATCCTCATCATTGAGTTCTGGTTCCCCAAAATCTCCAGTGTCTTCCTCCTCGTATCTTTTTTGAGTGACTCTGCCAGTTTTTGCCCCTTGTGGGCGGGTCGATTCCGGGTCAATGGCAAAAGCGCTTTCTTCTAGGGTATCCCTATAGGATAACTCCTGATCTCTACCGGTGAGGGGATTTCCCCCCAGATCAGAGGAAACCATAAAAGTGGCTTCTCCCGTTGACCCTAACTCACCGTCCCACCCTTCCTCCAGCGAGTCAATCTCCGCCGCTTCTAAAAAGGGGAAAGGGGCTTCCCCCTCCGCCGAATCGCTAGACCACTGGGAACCGTGAGAGCCAGGGCCCAGCAGGGTAAGGGAACTAAAGGCGGTTTCCTCCGATTCCTCAAAATCATCGTCATAGGAATGGACTTTACTTACCGTAGGCTCGCCGGGATCCTCCTCATTGAAAAGACTACTATTCCAATCCAGCTCTTTATTTTGTCCATCGGGGTCAGCCCCTGGCGACTTCCAGGAGCGAGAATGGTTAAAACCTTGACCTAGATCGAAAGCTGCCTCGCTGTAGGCAATGCTTTCCGTAGCAGCGATCGTAAAATCTCCCTCCTCGGCTTCAAAACGAAATTGCCGAATCTGATCGAGACCACGCTGGGCATAATCGACTAGATCGGAGCCATTGGGAGAATTTTTAGCCAATTGCATCACTGTTTCGTAACGTTCCTCAGCCAATCTGTATTGTTGTAGTCCTAGATGAATGTGACCCTGTAAAAGCATGACATTGGCATCCTCGGGATACTTGCTGATCATCTCTTTGACAATGACGGCGGCATCCTCAAGGTTGCCCTGGCAATAGGCGGTGTTAGCCTTTCTATAGAGTTTTGCGTATTCTGTCCCTGACGGCATTTGCCCCTCCCCTAGTAAAGTTAAATGAAGTAGTTAGTAGTTTCAAGAAAGAATTCCTATAAATCCTATTCTGCTATTTTTTTCAGGTTTTAAGCCGCCCAACGGGCAAAACGGAGTATGGCCAGATGATCGAGTAGTCTTAAGGTTTTTTTTGATTCTTGGCCCAGAATCCACTCTCCCTGCACATAGAGGGCGATCTGATCGGGAATACTGGCCGCACTACCTAGTTTATCTGGGTCGAGCCATTCCATATCTCCCAAACGTTCCACCGCTAAACCGAGGATCGTTTCCTCTTCTTTGATCGCAATTATGGGAATTTCGGCTCGATCGGTGTTTAAGCGGCTGCTATCCCCCAAAAATTGCCCGAGATCCGCCACCCAGATCACTTGACCCCGGAGATTGATCGTGCCGAGGAGCAAGGGTGAAGCATTGGGAATGGGGGTAATGCGATCGAGTGGTTGCTGTATTACCTCGCAAATTCCCACGGCACTAAGGGCAAACTCGTCCTGAGAGGGTAGATAAAATCGCAAGTACAGTTCACCGACGGGAGTTTGTAATTCCTGATTGTCGGGGGCGATATTTTGAGCGTTACCAGCAAAAAAATCGGCGTTGTTAAGCATGAGTTTAGTTCTCTTGCAACTAATAATTCGGGCGGCGTTTTTAGCTGTCTTGACCTATGCCATAGCTAGACTGTCCCCGGTGAGGGCGATTTTATCGGCGCAACAGTTGTTTAATGGTATAAATGAACTCAATCGGTTCAAAGGGCTTGACAATGTAGGCATCGGCTCCGATTTTCATGCCCCAATAGCGATCAAAGACTTCCCCTTTCAAGGAACAAATGACCACCGGGACATTTTTGGTTTTTGGATCCGACTTGAGACGACGACACACCTCATAACCATTCATGCGGGGCATGACGATATCGAGGAGGACGAGATCCGGATTGGCTCTCTGAATATGTTCGAGGGCTTCCACCCCATCCGTGGCGATCGTGACCTTAATGCCGCTATTGCGGAGTAAATCACAGATCAGTTCCCGTTGCGCTTGGCTGTCTTCTACCAGCAATATTTCGCTCATAACTCCCTACCTAGCTAGGCTGCCAAGAACAACAATGGCAAAAGATGCCCGATAATAGTCCCCGTTGACCGGATGCTCCGAAATTTCTCTCATTTTTGCCTCCAACGCAATCTGAAATTTATCAGGGGGTTCCCTCTAAACAAGGACTTGATTCACCCTTTCGGGTTTCATCTCTATAGTTCCCAATTCCACCGTTAAAAACCACCAGCCAAGAGATTTTTGTTCGGGTTTGGGGGTTGGGTGTGAGGTTTTAGGGTGTTGGGTTTTAGGATTTTAGGATTTTAGTTGAAATTCCTCAGTAAAATACTGCGAATCTCGATCTAATTGCAGCTTCCTTCCATAATTTCTCGGAATCTCCCCCAATAGACCCTATTTCTTTTAGTCTAGGAGAAGCATTTATCTTACTTGTGAGGTACAAAGTCTCGGGTTTTGGGGAAGGCCGGAACTGGGGAAGGCTGGAGCAGTAGCTGGTCGTCTGGGGATGATGCCAAATGCCTTCATACTTCATCTTGATGAGAAACGCTCTCTTAGACCAAATCCGTTTTTAATAGTGTGATTAACTCTCAAGTTATCAATTGTTTCTCCCTGCTCCCCACTCCGCAGCTCCAGCGCTCCCTTCTCCCCACACCCCACACCCCACTCTCCTATACCTTTTAAACAGGATTTAGTATTACCTCCTCTTGTCACTAATAATAAATCTGATAAGCTAATTATGTAACATATTTTTCAGTAAGCTTTACTGAATTTAAACCAGCCCTAGAGATTTTTAGTACAAAAGTTCTAGCTCCCTGTCTTTGCTTGTAGCTCTCATGCCGTCTTAACCGATAATTTAGATGTGTAGTCAGCTTATTCACAGCAGCCAGAGGTAAAAAGGGTCAGAAAACACGAGCCGATTTATGAGATTGACTGCCGAATTTTTTGAGACTAGGACAGTACATTTGCGCTGAAAAATCTCCAAAAATTTTCCAGTGGGGAAGAGGAAAAATTGAGAACAAATGTATGAATCAAAAAGAAAAACTCGAATGATAGAAATTAAAAAATTTTTGGGATCGGATGGTTACACTGAAACCATAGACGGGCCGCTCCTGGCCTTGATCGCCAACTCTCTCTAAAACGGCGTTGTCAGATGTAAAGATGAATCAAGCAAAAGTGTAGGGAACTGGAACATCCTTAAACTTAAGGTAATGAATTAGAAGCGGTAGGGAATTTTCGGTTCTTCGTTACTTGGTATGGTTCGATCAGGGGGCATAAATCGACTAAATCCTTATCTGGCAAGAGACTTAATTGATTAGCTCGTTCTAGATCGAAAACAATTGGCAAAAATCGCAGCAATGTCTTTCTATATAAGGGTTTCATCCCTTATAGCCCCCGTCCATTGCATAACACAAACCGAAGAACCGAATTGGCTCTTCGGTAATTTTTATGCCAATAATTAACTTAAAATAAAATTCGATGAGAGTGCCTACGCCTAAAAGTAGCTGAAATCTATACAGGGAGACACTTACGGCACAAATAGGTTAATACCAAAAGATAGACAATTG
>VYLU01000076.1_pt1 | contig 19214 bp, 18 predicted proteins | sample 5114211 | NCBI WGS metagenome assembly VYLU01 (sample SAMN12291803, study PRJNA351875) | freshwater metagenome | isolation source: freshwater lake | place: USA: Michigan, Little Long Lake | collected 2013-08-08 | reverse complement strand
GGAAGTGCTTTCGCTTTTATTACAGGGAAGAAAGATTCCCCATAACTTGCTTAATGCTCGCCCAGAAAACGTGGAAAGGGAATCGGAAATCGTCGCCCAAGCAGGGCGGGCCGGAGCCGTAACCATTGCTACAAACATGGCAGGACGGGGAACCGATATCATCCTCGGTGGTAACTCTGACTATATGGCCCGATTGAAAATTCGCGAGTATTTAATGCCCAAATTAGTTATGCCCGAAGATGACAATTTGGCTTTTAGTTTACCCAGTTTAGGAGAACGAAATCGCCCCCAAGGATTCGCTCCGGGTAAAAAGAAAAAAAACTGGCGCGCCTCGGCGGAAATTTTTCCCACTGAGTTACCGAAAGAGGTAGAAAATACCCTGAAAGAAGCGGTTAAATTTGCCGTTGATACCCACGGAACTCAAAGTTTACCGGAATTAGAAGTAGAAGAAAAAATCGCTATTGCGGCCGAAAAAGCTCCCACGGATGACCAGGTTATTCAAAAGTTACGGGAAGTCTATAAATTAATTCGCAAAAGTTATGAAGATTACACCGGCAAAGAACACGATGAAGTAGTAGAAAGAGGCGGACTGCACGTTATCGGGACGGAACGCCACGAATCCCGCCGTATTGACAACCAATTGCGAGGCAGAGCGGGCAGACAGGGCGACCCCGGTTCCACACGCTTCTTTTTAAGCCTAGAAGACAATTTATTGCGGATTTTTGGGGGCGACCGCGTGGCGGGTTTAATGGATGCCTTCCGGGTGGAAGAAGATATGCCCATTGAATCGGGAATGTTGACTCGTTCCTTGGAAGGAGCGCAAAGAAAAGTGGAAACCTTCTATTATGATGCCCGGAAACAGGTGTTTGAATACGACGAGGTGATGAATAATCAACGGCGCGCTATTTATGCCGAACGTCGTCGGGTTTTGGAGGGGATGGACTTAAAAGAACAGGTGCTGCAATACGCCGAAAAAACCATGGATGAAATCGTCATGGCTTATATTAATCCCGAACTGCCGGCGGAAGAATGGGATTTAGAAAAACTGATTAGTAAATCTCAGGAATTCGTCTATCTCTTGGCAGATATTACCGCTAAAGATATCGAGGATATGAGTGTTAATGATATCAAGATGTTCCTCCACGAAGAAGTTCGCAAAGCTTACGAAATTAAAGAACGTCAAGTGGATAGTATTCGCCCCGGTTTAATGCGCGATGCCGAACGTTATTTTATCCTGCAACAAATCGATATGTTATGGCGCGAACACCTGCAAGCTATGGAAGCTTTACGCGAGTCGATTGGTTTACGCGGTTACGGTCAAAAAGACCCCCTAATTGAGTATAAACAGGAAGGCTACGAGATGTTTTTAGAAATGATGATTGATATCCGTCGTAACGTGGTTTATTCCCTGTTCCAATTCCAACCGCAAGGACAACCCCAAGCAGTGGCTAGTGAATAGTAAAAACTAAAAGTTGGCTTAAATTGGGGAGAATTGGCTAAGGCTAATTCTCTCATTTTTTTACCCCAAGAAATCAGTCACCCACAATCCACACTAGGACGAAAATTATCAGTCCAATCACTCCATAGGACAGCAACGACCCCAAAAAATTGAGGATTTGTACGGGAAAATGAATCAAAACTTGGTAAGTAAAATCGGCAGCTGCCAGCAAGGCAGCGAAAAACATAATCACAAGTGTTATCATGCTTAATATCTTCTCAATCTGATAGAATAAATGGCTATCCTTTGGGGGAATCGGCAGTGGATAGTCAGAAGTTAGGAGATTATCCCCAAGAAAAAACTCGGAGTTACGGGTGGAATTAAATATAAGATGAACGTAGGTTGGGTTGAAGCATGAAACCCAACGCCCGCATGGGTTACGCTACCGCTAACCCATCCTACAAATAATTGTGCCTCCCTACTTACTATTAAAAACGGATTTAGTAAGTAATCTCAATTAATTCTTAGATAGTGGGATAGGCTTCTGGTTCTTTGTATTTTATCTTTAATTGTAACCGGCTACTTAGTTGATAATAGGTGGTGCGTTACGACGGATTGTTACCTTCAAGTCAAAGCAGCAATTTTTGCCGTCTAACGCACCCTACGTTTTACTATTAAAAAGGAGCCATCTCACATTTGCAGAAATACCGATAATCAGCAATTATCAGTAACTCTTAAATTATTACAGATATATCAGCAGCTGCCTGTAAGCATCCCACCGAAAAACTAATGCGCTCCGGGGTTTGGGGGGTAGAACCCCCCAAAAGCTTGGATTGAGTGATAAAATCGAAAGTAACGGCAGACTTTAGCAGAGAGTTTCCCTTTAAAAATACTAACTTAGTTGATTGACAAAAATAAGATGCACCCATTAAAAACAAATAAATATTTCCCCGGTTCCCGTTCCCTTTTGCGATAAGATAATTAATATAACTCCAAGAGGACTGCTCTATGAATATTCGTATTGGTAACGGCTACGATATCCACCGATTGGTAACAGGAAGGCCTTTAATTTTAGGAGGAGTAGAAATTGCCCATACTGTCGGGTTATTGGGTCATAGTGATGCCGATGTCTTAACCCACGCTATTATGGATGCCATGCTGGGGGCGCTTAGTTTAGGCGATATAATTATCGATAAAGGTTGGCATATTAATAATATTGATTCGGTAATTGTCGCCGAAAAACCGAAAATGAAATCCCACCTTAGTGCGATGCGAACCAAGTTAGCAGAAACTCTCAAGATTAATCCGGAACAGGTGGGAATTAAAGCCACTACTAACGAACAATTGGGACCGGTAGGACGAGAAGAAGGTATCGCAGTTTATGCCGTGGTTTTATTGGTTAAGGATTAGGTTAAATAGGATGTTTTCCCTGCTATTCTCCCAGCCATTCTTCTCTGGTAATACCCGCTTGATTGAGAATACGTTTTAACAGTCCTACCCCTATTTCACCTTGATGGGGATTAGGGATAATTATCGTTAAATTACCGCGACGCATTTGAGGGTGTTTACCACCAGCGTAGGGACCGTCAAAACCAAGTTCTCGTAATCTTTGAACTAGATTAAGCCATGATACGGTAGTTAATTTAGGCATATCTTAAATTGAAGACATGGGTTGAGGAAGGAGATTAAGATCTATTCCTGCTAACAGTGGAATCGGCAAACCTAAACACAGACGCAAAGCAATCCAATCGCTTAAAGCTTCGCGCAATTCTTGCCGACAATTTTCTAGATTGGCGTGATTTGCCCAAACTCCCTGAAGGGGTGGAATTTCACCCCAATAAGTGCCATCTTCTTCAATGATTTCGTATCGAGCTAATGCCATCGCTTGATCAATATAACTGGCTAACATGGTTGTATTATTGGTAAGGCTTACTTACTATATTAAAGCAAATGTTTCCCAGCAGCCAGCCGCCTTGGATTCGCCTTCAGATTATGATAAGGTAAGATGGTCAATAACCTAAGTTATATGGAGTATTAATCTCATTGGCTCGAAACAACAGATCATTTAAAAAGTCTTGAAAAAATACTCATCTTCAGTAGCTAATTCGACCCACAATCTGCTTACTGCTAGGAAGCTAACCAATTCCTTCCCGATTTTTGTCTAATCCCTAACTCCTAAATTCTCTCTATGACTGCCATTATCCAACAAATAAAAGAACGCTTTTCCCAATCCCTAGTTAAATCCTTTGGGGAAAACTTCGCTGATACCGATCCTCTAATTGTGGCCGCTAGTAACCCCCGTTTTGGCGATTATCAATGTAATATTTCCCTCTCTTTAGCCAAAGAATTAAAACAAAAACCGCGGGAAGTGGCGGCAACTTTACTAAAAAATCTAGAGATAGATGATCTCTGTCAAACCCCCGAAATTGCCGGACCCGGTTTTATCAATCTTACCCTTAAACCCGGTTATCTAGAAACCCAATTAAAAGACCTAATTACCGACAACCGTTTAGGAGTTGCCGCTGCTAACCCCAGTCAAAAAATTATTGTCGATTTTTCCAGTCCCAATATTGCCAAAGAAATGCACGTTGGTCACTTGCGATCAACTATAATTGGTGATTGTATCGCCAGGATTTTGGAATTTCGTCATCATCAAGTAATTCGTCTTAATCACGTCGGGGATTGGGGTACTCAATTCGGGATGTTAATCACCTATCTACAAGAAGCTTATCCTAGCGCTTTAACCCAAGCAGATGCCCTCGATTTAGGGGATTTAGTTAGCTTTTATAAAAAGGCCAAAATTCGTTTTGATGAAGACGAAAAATTTAAAGAAACTGCCCGTCAAGCGGTAGTAAGATTACAGTCGGGTGATCCTCAAAGTCGTCAAGCATGGCAGTTACTTTGTCAACAATCACGGCGGGAATTTCAGAAAATCTATGATATTCTCGATATAAAACTGACCGAAAGGGGTGAATCTTTTTATAATCCTTACCTTGAGGCAGTAATCAGAGAATTAGATCAACAGGGATTGCTAACAGAAGACAACGGTGCTTTATGCGTCTTTCTCGATGGTTTTACCAACAAAGAGGGCGATCCTTTGCCCCTAATTGTCAAGAAATCCGACGGCGGTTATAATTACGCTACCACCGATTTAGCGGCAATTTGTTATCGAGTCCGGCAAGATAAAGCCGAAAGAATAATTTATGTCACCGATGCTGGACAAGCTAACCATTTTGCCCAAGTATTTCAGGTAGCTAAAAAAGCGGGATTTTTACCCGATAATGTGGCAGTGGTTCACGTCGCTTTTGGATTAGTTTTAGGGGAAGATGGTAAAAAATTAAAAACTCGTTCCGGGGAGACGGTAAAATTACAAGAATTACTCGATCAAGCGATCGCCTGTTCCCTGGCTGACTTAGAAAAAAGACTGGCAAGCGAGGAAAGAGAAGAAACCGGCGATTTTATCGCTAAGACTGCCAAAACTGTCGGATTAAGTGCCGTTAAATACGCCGATCTCAGCCAAAATCGCAATAGTAACTACGTTTTCAGTTACGACAAAATGCTCAATCTGCAAGGCAACACCGCCCCCTATATGCTGTACGCTTACGCTAGAGTCCAGAGTATCAGTCGCGAAGGTGGTATTAATTTTCAGGATTTAAGTGCCAATTCACCGCTAATTCTCAAGGATGAAAGCGAATTAATTCTGGCTAAACAATTACTGCAACTTCCGCAAGTAATTAGCACCGTGGAAGAGGATTTATTACCCAATCGTTTATGTGATTATCTTTACGAACTCAGTAAAAAGTATAATCGTTTCTACGAAAGTTGCCCTGTACTCAAAGCGGAAGAACCGATTAAAACCTCTCGTTTAGTTTTGTGTGATTTGACGGCAAGAACCCTAAAATTAGGCCTATCTCTCCTAGGAATCTCCGTTTTGGAAAGAATGTAAATCAGTTATCAGTTATCAGTTATCAGTTATCAGTTATCAGTTATCAGTTATCAGTTATCAGTTATCAGTTATCAGTTATCAGTTATCAGTTATCAGTTATCAGTTATCAGTTATCAGTTATCAGTTCACTGTTTACTGTTCACTGAAAAATTCATAATTCCCACACCCTACACCCCACACCCTACACCCCACACCCCACACCCCACACCCCACCCGTTGGATTGCGTATCTTTGACAAAAGCGGGTGCTATTTTATACCCAGAAAAAATGTACTATGCTGACGTGAAAAAACCTGAGTTTTTGCTAACCTAGAAATAGCTCTAATCAGAGCCAATATCTTTGGACGAAGCTTAGAGATTAATCTAGATAAACTCACTCGTGACGTTATCTATTGTCCTCTGTTGCCTATTCGCTTTCAATAGATTCTGTCTAGTTCACTCCTATCATTCGGCGAGATAATTCTGTCTCGTCATCGCTAGAATGCTACTCCCGCATCTGGGCTGCTGGTGCGATAAGCCACATCTGTTATCCCAGAGATGTTATCGTTAAAGCGGTCAAATGTCTGAACGTCCTAGAGGATTTTCGGGAAAGATTGTTCGCCCTCTCGTAATCTCAGATAGAACCTTATGAGTCAATCAATAGAAGGTAAAGCCATGGCCAATGCTGATGTATCAGATTATACCACAAATAAAATAATTTTGTCTAATTGGATTGCCCCTTGGTCGAAAGGCAATCGGAAAAACCCGTCACCGCAACCAAAATGGGATTTATGGCAACCCCTGCGGCAACGAATTGATCGCCTAGAGATTAATACGCCTGCACTAGCTCATCAGATTTGTCGTCTAATTCCGGCTCAATGTCCCTTTGCGCGGAAAATTACCCTATTTAGCCGGACAATTCTAGAGATTCCGCCCCTTTGCAAGCTAAATCCCCTCTACGAAAACCTAATGATGTTAAGATTTCGCGCTCTTTCTTACCTAGCCGATGAATGTGGAGAGGATATCGGTGCTTACTGCTAGAATGGGTGAGTGTCTTTAATCGCCACACCTATGGCCATCATTGCCCTGAAAGCTTGGTATCTGGACAAATACGAACCTATCCGCGAGGTTGTCAAACGTCCCCACGACTTGCGCTTAAGTCGCAATAGTCTCTTAAAATCGGGTTTAAGGGCCGATTTTCTCGATGATAGTCTGACGATACAGGGTTCTGTCTGGTTCCAACGCTATCTAGAAGGGGAAAGGGTGGAATTTTACCTCGAAGGTAGTGGCGGTTACGTCATCTCGAATATTGACCTGATTTCCCAAGAAATTTACTTTACTAAACAGGACCTCAGCGCTTGGTTGGATCCCGTCATTTATTTTAGCTCCCAAAGCCAATTTAAGGACTCTAGCACCGCTTTAAAAACAATTTTGACCGAAACCGTCGAAAATCTCAATAAACGCTCCCGTTTGCCCTTAAACATCGAAGAAACGCCCCGAACTGAGGGCAATGTCACCAGATTGAGTGATAGTCAATTACGCAAAATTCGCAAAAGTTTATTATTTATTGCCGATGCTACGGCGATTAGCCAAAAGGAAACGGAATTGCTGCCCAGTCCCCTAGTGGGTGTAGAATTAGGTTATGCGATCGCTTGTAAACAGGGCGGACAAATTCTGCTAACCTATCAAAATCGAGCGGAATTAAAGGGTAAACTAGCTTTTGACCTGCCAAGCTACCAAAAATTAATTTTCTCGGATCTTAGCGAATTGCGTCTCACTTTTCCGCCTTTAATGGCAACTTTATTACAAAAATTCAATCTGATTAGTTAAAAAAATGAGTAGAAAAGCTGACGAGTACGCCGTACATTTGTTCTTAAGCAGCGGACATCGCGAGGAAGTCCGTTTTTTGACTATCCAAGAATTTCAAAAGTGGTACGGCAACGAATTAGTTCCGAAAGCCGATTCCCAGGATTTTATCAATGTTCCGATCAGAAATATCCAAGGGGAATATATGGTTTTACGTCCGGCTAGTATCATTGCTATTCGCGTGGAACCCGTCTTTTTTGGCAGTGTGGAAAGAATGTAATTTGACGTTATCCCTAAAAAAGATAGTTAGATGCCGAGAATTTCAGAGATTATTGATAATTCTTTCAATATCAGCTTGAATTTGATGGCTGACTTTGCCTTGCCAGCGTTCTTTTAATTCCTTTAATCCCACTTCTGCGTATTGACAGATCTTATCTAAAACTTCTTTGCCATCGCTGGGTTGAGGATAGGAATTCTTTTTACAGATAATATAAATTCCTGCGGTTAAAGCTAAAATAACTTCTGGATCGATCTGGCTAACGGTAATTAAATCCTGTCGATTATTTAAGGTTATTCCGTAGATACTGAAGTCTTGTTTAATGGCAAAAGCAGCGGCGAATAAATAGGCATCTACCATGCGATCAAAGGTTTTATTATCTTTTAGTACCTGTAGATAATTTCTGGAAGTTTCCGAGGCATAAATCTTCAAACTGGGATCGATTCTCTGCATTAGTAACCCTCCATTACTTCAATCGTGGAAGCATCTTCATCGGCAGCTAAACGGTTAATTTTTAAAATATCGGCAGTGTGGGGACGTAAGAGATTTAACAGATTTTCATTCAAGTCGCGATCGGTGGCTAAAATAATTACTTGGGAGTTTAAATTAGGGAGAGAGTTAATAATATTTTTTTGATGTTCTTCGTCTAAATGGCCGAAAGGTGTATCCATAATTAGGGGAACACAAGTATCGGTTATTTGATTTAAACCGGTGATAAAAGCAAAAGCTAAAGCTTCCTTTTCTCCCGCACTTAAGACATCGGGATGTAATAATTTTCCTGTGATGGTACGGATTCCTAAAGTGTATTCGGGAGTGATTTCTACTCCTCTATATTCCTCCGGTTTGTTGGTTACTTGTAAATAGCGATCGCTGGTTGCTTGATTAATCATTTTTTGGGAATTATCGATATGCCATTCGATTAATTCGTTAGTGGCATTTTTTAAACCTCTGGCCATTTTAACCTGATTAGATAACATCAATGTGGTCTGATTTTCACTAGCTAAAATTTCCACTTCTTTGCGTAAATTTTCTAATTGCTTTTCTTTGATTTCGATTTCCTTTTGCAAGCGTTCGATCCTTTCTTCAATCTCCTTGACTTTTCGTTCCGATTCGCCAACTTTTCGCCAAATCTCCCTCACCGAGTCTTGATCTATTCCCGTGGTTTCCTGTTTTAGCTGTCTAATATGTTGATTAATTTCTTCGATTTTTTCTTCTAAACGATCTCTTTGCAAAAGTAATTGACTATAATTGCTAAATTTAGCATTATCTCGCATAATTCCCTGTAAATCAATTCTAATTTGGTCTTTTTCTATTCTGGTAGCGTTGTCCACTTCTAAGGACTCTAGTTCGGCAATTTGTTGAAGGATAAAGTTCCGAGAATTTTTATCTAAACAACGACCACATAGACAGCTTTCATCGTCAAGTATTGCTTTTAAAATTACTGTAGAATTAGTTTTATAAGTGCTTTTTAAGCTAGTAACTTGCAAATCATCGACCATTTCCTGTACAAAGTTAATCAGCAAAGGTATCGAAGCTTTTTTTAACCAAGAATCGATATACTTTTGCTGGTTATCTAACTGAGTTTGTAAACCGATACGCTTTTTCTCTAAGTTATGAATTTCCTCTAATTTTTCTCGTAAACTTTCAATCTGAACGGCTTTTTCTTGAGCGTCTTGGTAGATAATTATAGCATCTTTTTCGCTATCTTTGGCATTTTTAAGCTGACCTTTTTTAAGATCAATGTCTTCTTCTAATTCTCGTAATTCTTGCAGCTTATCTCTAAAGGTTTGACTGGTTCCCTTGGCTTTATTTAAACGGTTTTCTAATTCTTGCAAGGCTTTTTCTGTATCATCACGCAGATTTCTTAATTCCGGGATACCTAAAACTTTTTCAATTGCTTCTTTTGCTTCTTTAGTTTGAGTAATCTGGGTATATTGTTCGATTTTTGAGCCATCAAAACAGAAAAAATCTCGAATAGATTTAGGAAGCAATGCTTCGATATATTCCCTGGAGTTACTTCTCATGGTTCCATCTTCATAAAATAATGCTTCCTCTACGCTAGGATAGGAACTGCTACCATTAAATTTTAATTTCGCTTGGCGACTGATAAAGTAATTTTTCTCGTTTTTAGTAAAATTTAATTCTACCCGCATTTCTATTGTCGGTGAAGAATCTCCCTTACCTCGATAAAAATAGGTTTTCAGGGTCTCCTTAGATAGAATATCTACCCCATAGAGACACCATAAAATCCCTGTCATCAAAGAAGTTTTACCGTGGCCATTATTACCGAAGATAATCTGAATTTTTCTGTCGGGATGCAGGTTAAAAGTAATATTTTGACTAGGGTAACATTTCCAATTAGTTAAGCGAATTTGTTTCAGTCTCAAAGTCATAAGAACTCTTGTAAAAATCAAAAATTTTGTGGTTGGTTAGGAGTCAGTAGCCAGTAGTCAGTAATCAGGAGAATTAAGAATGAATAATAATCAATTAAATGGTTTATTTATAGATTTTATGCAACTTAATATTTATTTTTGTCGTTTTTAAACTAAGTGGGTGGGTGGAATTAAATATAAGATGAATGTAGTTTGGGTTGAAGCATGAAACCCAACGTCCGCTTATGTTACGCTACCGCTAACCCATACTAAAAATAATTGTGCCTCCCTACTTCCAAAAAATAAATTATGCAAGAGATATATAAAATTTATGATTGTGAGGAGTCGGTATATTTTTCGATAAGTTTGACAATTTTAGGTGATAGCTGCCGATTTTTTAGAGTAATTTTTTCTACTTCTAAAGCCATGGCTTCCTTGAGCAGTTGGGGAGGTATCTCATATTTTTGGGCTAGTTCTTTAATTTTAGCAGTTATGTCCATGGATTTTCTGGGGGTTAGGGGTTAGGGAGTGGAGATTGTCAAGTCTTAATTCTTATTTGGCAAGATATACCTTGATGAGGATAAATTTTATAACATATCTGAGTAGGTAAGGCCATAGTAAGTTATAGCCTTTGTCATAAACATGAAGTATAACCTAATTTGGGATTGACGACTGACTACCCAAAAGGAAAACTTCGTACTTCACCATTAAGATAACTGCTATAAGCTGATCTACTCTCAACCTTATACAAAAACACCATAAAAGCTAAAATAGATAGCTGACAGTGATTCTGAACACAATAGCAATATAGAATAAACCGCCTTGTATTATCGTCTTCTTCTCGATTTTAATACCCTAGAAAACGGGTTAATTGTCTTAACACCCGAACAAAGTCATTATCTTAAAAAAGTTGTTCGTTTAAAATCCCATGACCGTTTTATTGCCCTAAATGGACAAGGACAAGCTTGGTTAGCAGAAATAATCGATAATTCGGCCTATCTTTTAGAAGCGATAAACGAAACTACCGAACTACCAGTACAAGTGAATTTAATGGTAGCAATTCCCAAAAATGGCTTTGATGATATCGTTCGCGCTGCCACCGAATTAGGAGTTTATCGGATTATTCCCCTGCTGACAGAACGCAGTTTAGTTAATCCTAGTCCTCAAAAAATTGACCGTTGGCGAAAAATTGCCCGGGAAGCTGTAGAACAATCAGAAAGACAGATTATTCCCATTATCGAAGAACCACAACCATTTTTAGCCATCCTTAACCGGGGAGCTAACCCAGGGACAACTTGTTATATTGGTGTTACCCGTAGAACAGTGGACCCGCTACTTTCTCAATTGCAAACATCAACCGAGATAACCATTGCCATCGGACCGGAAGGGGGATGGACGGAGGCAGAAATAGAACAAGCGATCGCTGCTGATTTTCTACCTGTATCACTGGGAAAACGGATTTTGAGAACAATTACCGCTCCCTTAGTGGCTCTCGCTATCATTAACGCCTATTTAGACAGCTAATTGACCGGAGTTTCTATGTTCAAAGAAATTGCTGAAGCGATCGATCGTCAAGACTATCAAACTGCCACCCGTCTTGTCAACGACTTCCAGACCCGAGAAAACGATAACCCTTGGCTGAAATTCTACCAAGCGCGTTTAAACGAAATCACGGGAGAAATCGCCCTAGCAGGGCAAGAATACCGAAAAATGTTGCGATTAACCGCTAATCCTCAACTTATCGCCCAAATTCGTCAAGCAATCGCCCGCTTAGAAGCGATTGAACAGGTGGAAGTTGAACAGCAACAACAACAGCGACAGGCTGCCCTCGAAAAAGCCAAAACCAACCCTAGTAATCGAGAAATGGGGCTTTTAATTCTTGAACCGGTGGCTAACGCCGAAAAACAGCCCTTAGCTCTAAAATTTGCCCAAATATTTAAAATAGATGCCTATAGCGCCCGCTTACACATCCCTAGTCGTTCGTGGCGCTTGTATCGAGTCGGGGCGATGGCCGAATTAGCAGTATATGTTCACGACTTGCGAAAAGAAGGAATTCCCTGTTTTTGCCAGCCAATTAAAGCGATTAACCAGCCTAGGGTCTATTTAGCTCGATATTTCCGGGCTATCCAACCAGAAGCCACCCTAGTCTATCAATCTTCCCACGACCTAACCGCAAGTATAACTTTTGATTGGTCAGAAGTTACCGCCGTGGTAGAGGGAATCTTGCCGATTTTTGGGGAATGTGTCGATATGGATGCGCGCCGCCATCAAGTGAGAAAAATTAGTATTCTTGATTATGCCCAGATTATTGATCTACATTTGAAAAAACAGGATTTAATTATCCGTATTTGCGATCGCCATTACCACTTTCAAGCGGGGATTACTTTTTCCGACCACCAACAAAGTCGGGAAAGACAGACCAGCAATCGAGATAACTGGAATCATTTCGCTTCTTACCTAAAACAACAACTAGCAGCAGTTCCCCTGTGGTCAGATTTTCCAGCTTTTGCCGAAACCACCGCCGATTTTTACGAATTACTGCCCATGGTCAATCCCCATTTGGACTTATTACGCATTGAAGACACCTACTGGGACACCGCCTTTCAACTCTATAGCACCCTCATCTTTCTAGAAAAAACTCCCCCTACCGCAACTTTATGACCCCTAGTAGCCCTTCTAACCCCTCTTTCGACTGGTTTAACCCCTCGCCCCAGCAAGACAGCGATCTACTGGCACAAATCGGCTTTATCCCCGGGTTCAAAGAATTTCTGACCCTGCGACAGGTTCACGCCTTGGAACACGCCACCGTCTGGGTATTAAGCGAAATGGCTGCCCGTCGTCAATCGCCTTTTGACCATTCCCAAGCGGATAACGAGGCCCTAGGAGGACTCTCCACCGATAGGGGTTTTTATCTCTACGGGCAGGTTAATACAAATGAACTGCAAATTGCGGCCAAACAGGCGCTCCATCGTCTCAAAAATGGCGAGGGGCAATTGGCATTACATCCGCGTTGTGGCACCAATTTATCGGTAACTTTAGCCTTAACCGCCGGCTTAGTCTTAGGAACTCATCTTCTCTTACCCAGAGGTCCGATTTCTCAGTTATTAGGCTTAGGTTTAGCCACCGCCGCCGCTTTTCAAATCGGGCCAGATGTGGGAATGTCGGCCCAAAAATACCTGACTACGGCCATTCCTTTTAACTTAACAATCGTTAACATTGCACCAAAGCCAGACCTATGGGGACGTTCGGGGCATTTTGTCCAAACAGAGTGGCAAGATTTGCAATAAAACTTAAAGTAAAAACCCTTTCGGCAAACTCGCTCTGATTGTAACCTGTTAACTAAACCCTTAAAAAAAACAACAGCTATGCCTGGAATCGAACGCGGAGCCAAAGTTAGAATCAAACGTAAAGAGTCTTACTGGTACAATGATGTGGGAACCGTAGCCAGTGTTGATAAAAGTGGTATCCTCTATCCCGTTATCGTCCGTTTTGACACTGTTAACTACCACGGTTTTAGCGGTAGCGCCAGTGGACTGAATACCAATAACTTCGCTGAACGTGAATTGGAACTCGTTAAGGCTGCCCCCGCTAAGAAATAAAGCTGAGTAAAATTCGGCCTATCATCACCGACTGACTGACGGGAATTCTCTCTTGTCGGTCGGTTTTTTTTTATAGCTATCAGCCTTGTATCAGTTATCAGTTATCAGTTATCAGTTATCAGTTATCAGTTATCAGTTATCAGTTATCAGTTCACTGTTTACTGATATTACATTTTGGGCGCACGCGATGCGCCTCTACCATATAAAAACTGACTAATAAATTATCTAAAAGTCGCTGTAACCTTTAGCCAACAAGAGTTAATGAGTTTAATTATCCTAGATAATTTCTTAAATACTTGACAAAATATATTTAAATAATTTATTATATTAAATAACCCAAGATCATGATAATGTGCTATCAACATAATCGGGTTTGGGTTGTTTAACAATTAGTTTTTCAGTAATCAAATCAGGAATTTATGAGCATTTTAGAACTCATAGAACAAAGACTAGAAGAAAACTTTACCCTCCACGAACAATATCTAAATCCCCAGATGGTTCGGGTACTGAAAACGATCGGTTACGATCGCCACTACATTAAAGCCCAAGGTCCATACTTGTTCGACAATCACGGGGAAAAGTATCTGGATTTACTGAGTGGTTTTGGTGTTTTCGCCCTCGGACGCAATCACCCCAAGATAGTGCAAGCTTTACAGGAAGTATTGACGGCAGAACTGCCCAATTTAGTCCAATTGGATGCTTCCATCCTAGCGGGATTGCTGGCCGAACGGTTAGCAGCGATCGCACCGACAGGATTAGAACGAGTTTTCTTTGCCAATTCCGGCACAGAAACCGTCGAGGCCGCCATTAAATTCAGCCGCTACGCCACCGGACGCAGCAAGATTGTTTACTGTCAGGGAGGCTACCACGGTTTAACCATGGGTTCCCTTTCCGCCACCGGCGATCCCCATTATCGCCAGGGATTTGGACCCTTTGTCGGCGATTTTGAGGAAATTCCCTTCGGCGATCTGGCTGCGCTCGAAAAAGCTCTAATTAACCAAGAAGTAGCGGCTTTTATTACCGAACCGATCCAAGGTCACGGGGTGAGAATTCCCGAACCGAACTATCTCCCCGCAGCGGCTGCCCTTTGTCGTCGTTACGGCACTCTTTTTGTGGCCGATGAAGTGCAGACCGGTTTAGGCCGGACTGGCAAAATTTGGGCAGTGGAACATTGGGGGGTAGAACCAGACATTTTATGCGTTGCCAAGGCTCTTTCGGGCGGTTTTGTGCCAGTGGGAGCGGTTCTCTGTCGTCCCTGGATCTTCGATCGAGTATTCGATCGCATGGACCGTTCTGTGGTTCACGGTAGCACTTTTGGGAAAAATAATCTGGCCATGGCCGCCGGTATCGCCACTTTACAGGTAATCGAGGAGGAAAAATTAGTGGAGCGCTCGGCTGTAATCGGTCAACAAATTATCGCAGAACTACAGCCCCTCGTAGATCAGTACGAATGTTTGCAGGAAGTGCGGGGATTGGGTATGATGATGGCCTTGGAATTTGCCGAACCGAGCAGTTGGTCATTAAAAGCCGCCTGGAAAATGCTAGAAACCGCCAATAAAGGGCTATTTTCCCAGTTAATCGTCGTTCCCCTCTTTACCCGCCATCAAATTCTCTCGCAGGTTTCCGGCCACGGCATGAATATCATCAAGTTTATCCCCCCCCTTACCCTCTCCGATCAGGATTGCCGTTGGATTGTCACCGCCGTTAAGGATGTGGTCGCTGATGCTCACCGCCTCCCCGGGGCCGCTTGGGAATTCGGCAAAACCTTGGCCAGCCAAGCTATACGCCAAAAAACCGCCAAAAAATAGGTTAATATGTCCAGTTTGTTTCATCCCCTCTGCGGTAGTAACCTTAGCACTCTCCTTCGCTTGTTTTTGACCAATGGCGGCATCGATCGCCCCAATTTGGCCCCGGCAACCCTGGCGCTGGCAGTTACCTTGGCGCGACTACCTTTTTCTACCCTAGAACGGATTTTAATGACAGGGTTTTATGAGCGCCGCGTGGAGGTAAAAGCACCCATTTTTATTGTCGGCTATTGGCGCAGCGGCACGACCCATCTGCACAATTTACTCGGTCAATCGGAGCATTTTGGCTATATTTCGCCCCTAGCGGTGGGATTACCCTGGGATATCCTCGGTATCGTCCGCTTATTACAACCGCTGCTGGAATTAGCTCTACCGAGCGATCGCCATGTGGATAACGTTGCCGTTACTCCCGATTCCCCCCAAGAAGATTCGATCGCCCTGGCCAGCATGATCCCCCTTTCCTACTACCATGGTTTATACTTTCCCCAACGTTTTCAGTATCATTTCGATCGAGGGGTTTTTTTTCAGGGCTGCAGCGAGAAAGAAATCGCCACTTGGCAACGTTGGCATACTCATCTATTAAAAAAAGTTTCCATCCATCAAAAAGGCAAACAATTACTAATCAAAAACCCCGTTTATACGGCACACATTGCCAAATTACGAACTATCTGGCCCGATGCTAAATTTATCCATATCTATCGCAATCCCTATCTAGTTTTTCCCTCAACCCGCCACTTTTTTACCCGCATCTTACCAGAACTAGCACTACAATCCTACGATAATTTATCTATTGATGTCATCGAGCATGCCGATTTACCCGCCGATAGTTTTGTAGAAATTCGTTTTGAAGATTTAGAAAAAGACCCCCTAGCACAAATCGAGAAAATTTACGATCAACTGCAACTTCCCGACTTAAAAATAGCTATGCCTCGCTTTGAGAAAGATATCAGCAGTCTGCAAGGATATAAAAAAAATAATTATCCCCCAGACCCAAAAGCGATCGAATTAGTCGAATCTCATTGGCTACAATTTATTCAACGTTGGAATTATTTTTAGTTATCAGCTTTTTCAGTGATCAGTTATCAGTGATCAGTTATCAGTGATCAGTCATCAGCGATAAGTCATCAGTCATAATTCATAATTAATAATTAATAATTAATAATTATTAATTCACAATTTAATATGAAATATCTTAAATTTATCTTTCCAAACCAATCTACAAGAAGTGTGGCAACAAATCACCCTAGTCGGTTGGTGGGGAATGACATTAGTAATTATTTTTTATTTCCTAGAATTCCTCACCGATGTTTTTACTTGGCAACTAACTTTTAAAAGCATTCCTATCCAACCTCGATGGACAATTCGCCTATTATTAATTTACATGGTAGGGGCAGCCTTTAATCGGGTGACTCCCTTCGCTTCTTTGGGAGGAGAAGGTTTTAAAGCAGTGATGTTGAAAAGTCACTATCAGATTAGCTATAAAGAAACCAGTGCCTCGATCATTCTGACCAAGACATTAAATACTGCTTCCCTTGTCTTCTTTGCAATTATCGGGTTTTTTCTGCTCCTAGCTTCCCCAAAATTTTCTAATTCTTTTAAAACTTTGACTGGATTAAGTCTAGCTATATTCTCCAGTTGTATCCTGATATTTTTCTTGATTCAGCGATTCCGTTTATCCTCCCGAATAGTTAATCGATTAGGTCATTCTTTTTTAGGCGATCGCCTAGCTAAACCTTTAGAAAATCTTCGCAGTGTCGATGATCGTTTAGGGGAATTTTACCGCAATCTGCCACTATTTAGAAATGGCTTGATCGTCGGTTTTCTGAATTGGCCTCTCGGAGTTTTAGAAATCTATGTTTTAATGCAATTTCTCCAACATCCGATCAGTTTTGCCGATGCTTGGTTATTTGATTCCGTTGCTCAATTGGTGCGCGCTGGAACCTTTTTTATTCCCGCTAATATCGGTACTTTAGAAGGTTCTTTAGTGCTGCTGGGTGCTTCCTTAACTGGTAGTCTAGAATTAGGTTTAGCGATTTCTGTAATTCGCCGGGTTAAAGATATTCTCTGGATTATATTAGGTTTGTTGATCTGGTGGTTATTTTCCTTAAGACCGACTTTACCCGATCGCCCTTCAAAATAATCTCAATCAGTCAACTCCCGATTATTCATCCTGTAATTTTTCGCGTACATTGCGAACAATCCGCGATAATTCACTCTTTTCATCGACGCTAATTTTAGTCGGGGAACCACTAATAATCCGCTCGTAATTGCGGAAAGAATCCTTGATATCGGCCCCGTCCTGACTGATAGTATATTCACGAATCCCTTTATCGTGCCAAGAACCGCGCATCTTAAAGACGTTAATCGCTCGCGACATTTCGCCGCGAATTTCCACATACTGCAACATTAAAATCGTGTCGGTAATCGTAGAAATATGGGATTCGGTGATCGAGTGCGCTCCCATAAATTGGTCGGTGGTATTGGTGAAAAATCCCGTAATTTCCTCCTGTTTGGCGTATCCTGTCACCCCGATCACAAATTGCCGAAAAGCATTATTTGTCACCCCGCGCGCGAGCGCCGATAGAGAATCGATGGCAATACGAGAGGGTTTAAATTCCGAGATTTCCGACTTAATCATCTGTAAATGGTCTTCTAATCCCGCCGATTCGGGGTAAGAACACAACAATTTTAATAATCCCTTACGTTCCATCTCCTCAAAATCGATCCCCCAAGAAGAAGCATTTCGGGACAATTGGGCGCGAGATTCTTCATAAGCGAACAAAATCGCCCGCTCACCGCGCCGACAGCCTTCTTCCAGAAATTTACTGACTAGGAGAGTTTTACCCGTACCTGTTGCTCCTGTAGCCAAAATAATCGAATCCTTGAAAAAACCGCCCCCACACATATCATCGAGGGTTTTTACTCCCGAAGAAATGCGGACATTAGAGGAGCGCTGAGTTAAGCGCATCGCACCGAGGGGGAAGATATTAATGCCATCATTGGTGATAGTAAAGGGATATTCGCCCTTCATGTGGGTTGTTCCCCGTAATTTGAGGATTTCCGCGGTTCTGCGTCGTCTTTCTCCCTCTAGCACGTTCCGCATAATTACCACATTATCAGAGACAAATTCCTCTACACCAAAACGGGCCACCGCTCCGTATTCTTCGATACGTTCTGTGGTCATAATTGAAGTCACTCCTAATAATTTTAACCGGGCCACGAGCCGAAAAATTTCTCGCCGCACCACTGACACCGCTTCGTACTGCTGAAAAACGGCAGTTACAGAGTCAATTGATACCAGTTTGGCTTTATATTTGGTAATTGCGTATTGAATGCGCTCGATTAGGGCCGAAAGATCAAAACTACCCACCACCTCTTGACCTTCCGGATCCGGAGAAGCATCGAGAATAAATAACTTACCCTGGTCAATTAATTCTTCTAAATCCCAACCAAAACTATAGGCATTTTGGATAATATCGGTGGGAGATTCTTCAAAAGTAACAAACAGGCCCGGATAGTCAAAATACTTGATACCGTGGTAGAGAAATTGAACGGCAAGCAGGGTTTTTCCCGTGCCAGAAGTGCCACTCACTAAGGTAGTTCGCCCCATGGGTAAACCACCGTGAGTGATCTCATCAAAGCCTTCAATTAGGGTTCTAATTTTGCGAACACCTTTCGGTTTAATCGGTGGATTCAATTGGCTATTAGAGTTAGATTGAGTCATTATTTATCCAGCGAATATTTAAAGAGTAGGATTTTTATCTAATTTTTCCACAGAAACATATCAGGCCTGACTAGATACTTTATACCATCTCGATTCCCATTGACTCTTGACTTTCCCATAGACGTACTAGATTACGCCCCGATCATTTCTCCTGCATTGACATCCTCGCCGCCGTAAAACGGACGGCGATTCCTCACCACGCCACTTTTTTAGGGTGGTCGCTGAACGGGGTTGACGCTTCACGGGATGCTGCTTCTTTAACAGAAGTC
>VYLU01000056.1_pt1 | contig 19793 bp, 25 predicted proteins | sample 5114211 | NCBI WGS metagenome assembly VYLU01 (sample SAMN12291803, study PRJNA351875) | freshwater metagenome | isolation source: freshwater lake | place: USA: Michigan, Little Long Lake | collected 2013-08-08 | reverse complement strand
TACCGGAACTCAAGCTTGGGGAGAGATTCCCTCTGGTTTGGTTGGATACGTCCTGCCAGATTAAGGAAACTCAATGAACCAAGAATCCCTCGCTTTTAGCGACGGGAGTGTCAAATCCATCAGCAGTCAGCTTTGAATTCTGTCTCGTTGATACTCCCCAAGAGTTGTCTTAGGTGAGTTTGAAACTTCTCTACCTGACTCCGATTCGGTTTGACTCTCAGAAATGCTTTGTTTAATGCTTGTCGGGGAGAGAAATTTTCCGTCTTCATACCTTTATCCCTATTCCTACCCAACCCGGTTTTTCAGGCTATTTTTTTCTCTCTTATCTTTGGTCAAAAACCCTATATATATGGGCGCACGGATTCCCATTATACATAAAGTGTATGTCAAGTCTCGCCATTTGTCAAGGGTTTTGGGAAAATCTCCCCACTTCCCCACTTCCCAAGAGGTGACGGAAATTGCCAGTAAGTTTGCAGGGGTAGAAAGGCTAAAGGAAGCGATCGAGCAGTTACAATTATTGTTATATTCAGCTTAATCTTATTTTACTAAACAGCCAAAAACTAAAATAATATTCCTCACTGTTAGTTCTTATTATGCGTTCGGGTCAATTTATCAAACAAGTTGAAGGTTACACTGCTTTCATTCCTGCTGCTTTACCGCCAAATCCGCCGATAAACAGGGATTCTGAGCTTAGACGCTTGCTTTTTGATGCAGACAGAGCTTTAGGTCGTCTTGATGGCGTAATTTCGATGTACGTTCGTCAAGAAGCGGTTTTGAGTTCTCAGATTGAGGGAACACAAAGCAGTTGAGAAGATGGTTCTTCTAAGAAGTATGAAAGATTGTCTTTGACCGCTTTAAATACCTGATAAAATGTCGTTGGGAATCAAGGTCAGATTAAGGTTTCTGCTATATCAATTATTGAAATCATCTATTTATCTGACTATTCAAGCTTTATCTAACCTTCAAACTATTTGGTAATTATGATACAAATTACGTTAACTCCTGAACAAGAACAGTTTTTAGAAAGACAACTGAAAACTGGTAAATATAACACCCCTCAAGAGGTTATTTCTAAAGCGTTTCAGCTATTAGAAGAACAAGAGTATGAAATTATATTACCTGATTATGTTAAAGGGACAGAATCCGCAAAAGCCTTATTAAAAGAAAAGATTAGGAAGTATCGAAAAGAACGGGAACAAAATAAGGATAAACCGATTGATCCTGAAAAAGTAAGGTTAGCAGAAGAATTTAAGCGTTTATGCCAAGAAACCCAAGCTTTACACGCTGATAATCCGTTAACCGATGAAGAAATTGCGGCGGAAATTGAAGCTTATCGGAGAGGAGAATGAGAGTTATTATTGATACAAATATCCTTATTTCTGCGGCGGTTGCTGATGGAAAACCAGAAAAGGTGATTAATTTTATTATTAGTCATGCTGATTATGATTGGATAGTATCACAGGAAATTTTAGATGAGTATAGAGAAGTTTTACAGCGAAAGAAGTTAAAACTACGTGATACCAAGAAAGCAGAATGGTTAACTTTAATTGAAAATAGCACAAAGTTAATAGAAGTTAATGTTAATGTTGACTTTACAAGGGATCCGAAAGATGCTAAGTTTATCGCTTTAGCAAGGGTTAGTGAGGCGGATTTTTTGATTACTGGTGATCGAGATTTTGAGGAGATGATAGAATTAGAGCAAACGGTTATTATTTTGGTTTCTTTGTTTTATGATTTGTTTACAGGTGAGGGTGAATATGAGTAAAAATTGGGATTTAGAACAAGAAATCGTCACTTATCTTGATAACCTACAAGGCAAAATCAACGAGGTGAAACAACTCAGAGAAAAAGCCATCCAAGAATTAGACGCACTGCTTCCCAGTATCCTAGATAAAGCCTTCAAAGGAGAATTATAAATCCTCGATAATTGCCATAATCGCCTGATTAGAGGTATTTTGATAATATTCATCCCCACATAACATTAAAATTAAATCTGCCCCTTCCTCAATCTGTCCCGAATCTCGAATATCCACCATCGTAGGATTCGGTTTGACTCTCAGAAATGCTTTGTTTAATGCTTGTCGGGGAGAGAAATTTTCCGTCTTCATACCTTTATCCTATTCCTACCCGATTTTTGAGGCTATTTTTTTCTCTCTTATCTTCCCTCAAAAACCCTATATATATGGGCGCACGGATTCCCATTATACATAAAGTATAAAGCAAGTCTCGCCATTTGTCAAGGGTTTTTAGAAAAAAGAGGAGTTATTCGCTTTGATTTGGGAGATAATACTGGTGCTTTGGAGGATTTAAATATGGCTATTTCTCTCCAGTCTAACTATGCTGAAGCTTACTATAATCGAGGTTTAGTTAAGGAAAAAATGGGCGAGAAGAAAGAAGCGATTGCGGATTATCAATTAGCAATTAGTTATCAGCCTAATTATGGCGAAGCTTATTATAATTAGGGTCTGCTGAAAAAGTTTTTCGGTGGGGGTTGGGGGTTGGGGGATGGGGGATGGGGGATGGGGGATGGGGGATGGGTTTTACCGATTTTCAGGTGGCCAATTACCTAATTTTCAGGGAAAAAGTGCCTAAATTTCCCCCCGATCACTGCCATATCCGGTACTTTTTGATTGACAAAAAGTCTAAAAGTCTGACCCAACAAGGTTTTTAGCTTTATTCAGCAAGCCCTAATTAATTAAATCTTTTGCCAGATAAGGATTTAGTCGATTTATGCAACCCTATTGAACCATACCAAGTAACGAAAAACCAGAAATTATAACTTTCTTTATCCTCAATTATAACAGTAATTTCTGGATTATTTAATAGGATTAATTCTCCTGCGTACAGACCTTTGCCTCCCTTTCAATCAGGAGCGCAGAACCATTCGCTAAAACCTGGTCGAGTATTGGCTTTTTTTCCTTACTAGATATTTTGGCATTAGCGGGCTATTTCACCTGAAAATATAGACCATTTTCTTGATTACAAAGTAAGAAAAAAACTCTAATAGCAAATCTGTTTTTAATAGTATGATTAACTTCCAATCGAACTTTAAAAACCCGCTCCCCACTTCCCACTTCCTATTCCCCGCTCTCTTGCCTAAATACTCACCTCGCCTACCTCAACTCTGGCCAGTTAATGCCACTATACACCTAACCAGACATTTTAGCCTGAAATTCTGAAATATAATGTTTGCTTAACCTGGAACGATCAAAGCGTTAGATTAGAAAGAGTCCTTTTTTTAGAGATATTTAAACCTGATGGTCTGGCCTTTTAAACCGAAAACCCGCAAACAAATCGCTCGAATAGAAATTACAGGTGCAATTGCCTCCGATACCCGCAAAAGAGTCTTAAAAGCCCTAGAAATCGTCAAAGAAAGGCAATATCCCGCCCTACTTCTCCGCATTGACTCCCCCGGGGGAACCGTGGGGGATTCCCAAGAAATTTATGAAGCATTGAAGCGGTTACAAAAAAACACGAAAATAATCGCTAGTTTTGGCAATATTTCCGCCTCTGGCGGCGTTTATATCGCTATGGGGGCCAATTATATTATGGCTAACCCCGGCACGATTACTGGCTCGATCGGTGTTATCCTGAGAGGGAACAATCTGGAAAGATTGTTGGATAAGGTGGGAGTTTCGTTTAAAGTGATTAAATCTGGCCCTTATAAAGATATTCTCTCCTTCGATCGAGAATTAACTGATGAAGAAGAAAGAATTCTCCAGGATATGATCGATACCAGTTATCAGCAATTTCTGCAAACCGTCGCCAGCGCTAGAAATTTAGATGTCAATCAGGTGAAAAGTTTTGCCGATGGGCGCATTTTTACCGGTCAACAGGCTTTAGAATTAGGAGTGGTCGATCGCTTGGGAACCGAGGAAGATGCCCGACTTTGGGCGCTAGAATTGGCAGGATTACCCCCAGATAAAACTAAATGTCAGACTATCGAAGAACCGAAACCCCTCCTCAGTCGTCTGACGGGCAATCGTTCCCAAATACCCCTAGGATTACAAAAAACCCTACAGCGTCTAGAATTTGAATTGGAAGTTAACGGACAACTATTGTGGTTATACCGACCCTGATGGCTGGATTAAAGTCGAGAAAAAGGGCGCGTTAACCCCTAAAATTGACTCATCAGGATTAGCGGAGGATGACAATCGTGCAGTGGAAGATTCGAGCCATTCGGGGAGCAACAACAGTAACAGCTAATACTATTGAAGCTATACGAGAAGCAGTGACAGAACTCCTCGAAGCGATCGAAATCCACAATAGTCTCGATCCCGATGATATTGTTAGTATTATCTTTACGGCAACTCAGGATTTAGACGCGATTTTCCCCGCTGCTATCGCTCGCGAACGTCCCCATTGGCAAAATGTCCCCCTCCTCGATGTGCAACAGATGCACGTCGCTGGGAGTCTGGAAAAGTGTATTCGGGTAATTCTCCACGTTAATACTCCCAAACTGCAAAGCGAAATGCAGCACGTCTATCTGCAAGGGGCGAAAAATCTTCGCCCCGATTGGCAGATTTCTCCAGTCACTATTAATCGCTAAAATCTTCGATAACCTGTTCCCGCATTTTCTATTAAGTTTATTGATTTCTCCCTCAGGGAAAAACTGGCCGCAAAAATCATTAAATTTACCTTTGGGGCCCGGAAAAATTATCCCTCAACCCCAACTTTTTTTAACTGACTAAATCCCCATTTCCGACAGCCAACTCAAAATTAATTGATTAACTTTTTCGGGATGTTCATCGTGGGGACAGTGACCGGCTTTGGCAATCGGATAAAATTGGGTATTATTTCCCATTTTAGCTCTTTCTTGGTAAATTACCGAACCGGCGATCGGTGTCCAAGGGTCATCCTCTCCCCAGAGTACCAATAAAGGGCGATCGATTTGCGGTAATAATTCCTGGGGAGAAGGTCCGGGGGGTGCCGTCAACACCGATGCAAACACTCCCCACGCACCCGCATCACAGGAGGGTTGATAGAGAATTTCGACTAATTCCTCGGTAATCGCGGTATGATCCCGATAAACCTGTTTTAAGGTGTTCCGGATGCGATTTTTCTGCCTTACCTGTTCAAAAATAAACTTTCCTGTCACGGGAGAACTAACTAAACCGGTAAAGGCAGCCATGATTAAACGCAGCGGCAAATTTAATTCTTCGGGACGATGGTTTAATCCTCCGGCACAGTTAATAATTACTCCTCCAGCAGTGATTTCGGGAGATTCTGCCATCAGCATTAAGGTAATCAGTCCCCCGATGGAATTACCGATAAATACCGCCGGTTTTGCCATTTTTTCTCGCCAAAAGTCTTGTATTTGCCGCAGCCAAAGGTTGAGACTATAATCTAAAGCGGGCTTATCTGTACCCCCAAATCCCAAAAGATCTAGGGCATAGACTTGATAGCCATTTTCCGCTAAAACGGCGATATTTTTGCGCCAATGACCGATAGATGCCCCAAAACCGTGAATTAATACTAGGGGTTGTCCTTCTCCCCGCACAGTGTAGGGGATGGTGTGACCTTGCCATGTCCAAGACAATTGCTCTAAGCTAGTCCCAGTGATCGGAGATTGTAGTGCCATTGTATGAAGTTTTATTAAGTGATAGGTAAATTATAGAGTAAAAATCAGTCGAGAATTTATGCCACAACGCCAGACTTTTACCAATAACTCGATGGAAATTTCCTATTTACAATGGAGCGATCGAGGTATGCCTCTATTATTATTGCACGGCATGGCGGATCATGCTTTGGTTTGGTCAAGTTTGGGCGATTATTTAAGCTCAAATTATCAAGTTATTGCCCCAGATTTGCGGGGACATGGGGAAAGCGGTAAACCGGCAACCGGTTATCACTTTCAGGATTATATCGGCGATTTAAGGGCTTTAATTAATCATTTAGGTTGGACGCAAGCACATATTTTAGGTCATTCTTGGAGTGCTAAAATAGCGGCAATTTGGGCAACTCAACAGCCGGAAGTATTTAAGAGTTTAATTTTAGTCGATCCCTTTTTTATCGATAAAATGCCTAGTTGGATTAGGATAACTTTTCCAATTCTCTATCAAGTTTTGCCCTTTTTAAAGATTACTCGCTCCTTTGATAGTTATCAGAGCATAGAAGCGATCGCTCGTCAATTAAAACAATATAAAGGTTGGTCAAATCTACAGCAAGAGGTGTTTAAAAATGCCATCGAACAAAAAGCTGATGGCAGTTGGAGCAGTAAATTTACTTTATCGGCACGCGGGGAAATTTTTGAGGATGTCATGGGGTTTGCCGGATTAACTAAAACTTTAGATATTCCCAGTTTATTAATCCTTCCCCAGCAGGGATTAAATCGCACTGCTTGGCAAATTCAATCCTATAAAAAGTATTTAACTTCTCTAGAGATTAAAAAGATACCGGGTAATCATTGGGCATTTTTAGGGGAACCTGAAATTTTTAATCAAGCGGTGGCCGAGTTTTTATCCGTTCGGGAAATTGTCTGATTAGCGGAGAGAACGAATCTGCAATTGGTAATAATCCTCGTCTAAACCTTGATTCTGCTTGTTATTAACCGAATTAAGCTGTTTTTGCAGTGCCAAAATGCGATCGCCTGTAGCAGGATGGGTGCTGAGAATTGTCGGGGTAGAACCCCCCTGTTGTGCTAATTTTCCCATCAAGGAGATCATCGCCGTGGGTGCATAACCAGCCTCAACTAGATTGTTTAAACCCAGTCGGTCCGCTTCTAATTCATCCTTGCGACTATTGGGCAGATTATAGGCGAGATTGACTCCCAATTGTACCCAAGTTTTTGTGTCTAATCCCGCCGCGCTGAGAAGTCCTTGGGCGAGGGCAGTATTGCGTAATTGGGTGATAGAATGACGACCGACGATATGGCCGATTTCATGGGCAATGACGCTGGCTAATTCTGCCTCATTATCAGCAGTTTTAATCAATCCCGTGTGTAAATAGACAAATCCGCCCATGGTTGCGAAGGCGTTAATGCTATTATCGCGCACCACTTGAAAAGTGTAGGGAATCTCAGGGTGATCGCTAGTTGCCGCTAATCGCTGGCCGATTTCTTGGACATATTGGTTAATTCTGGCATCTTTGGCCAGTTTTATTTTACCTGATTCTAATAAACCCTGATTAATCTGCCTACCGAGGGCAACTTCCTGCTGAGGAGAAATAGTGGCGAGTTGAATAACCTGCACACCGCGAAAAAGTAAATCCATCCACGAGCGTGCGAAACTAGGTTGGGGATTGACAATCCCGATACTCAGGGTGAGCAGCAGGGAAATTATTGTTAATAGCCAAAAACGGTAGAAAATAGGGCGCATAGACGATTCGATCCCATAAAAACCTCATTCCCATTCTAGACAGTCCCTATCACCCTTTGCCTGCTACTGTCCCCGATTGGTTTGATAGACGTAAAAGTTAAATAAATCGAATAAACTGCCAACAAAAGCAAAGGTGACAGCGATGGTTAACATTCCTTGTAGGGGATAACCGCCGCCGAAAATGGTTAAAAATTGCAGGATTTGGCTAAAACCGGTCTGACAAACCCAAGTAAAGCCGGGGACATGACTGGTGGCCAATAAAGCAGTTAAAATAGAACCCACCAAGAGGACGGGAGCAACAAAACTTAATAGGGTGGAAAATAGCAGGGAACGGAGCAAAGTAAGCATGGGTGCTGATCTCCAGAGAATTAGGGGGCGATCGAACGGGAATAGGAATCTATACTCGCTCCCCTCTAGGATATACGTTCATCTCGGCTAGGGGCGGTTTTTTAAAAAATCTTAAAATATCATTAAGATTCTTGGTTAATAACGATTAAGTGGTACACAAAAGTCAATGCAATAATTGCTCAGGCAGCCTTTTTCAGTGATCAGTAAACAGTGATCAGTGAGGGGTGGGGACGTGGGGACGTGGGGACGTGGGGAAGTGGGGAAGTGGGGACGTGGGGACGTGGGGAAGTGGGAAGAATAAATAAAAATAATCTCCCGTCTCCTGTCTCCTGTCTCGGCTCTTCTTGACTTTGACTTTGTGTGATAATTTTTGCTTATGGAATCGTGAAATGCTTATCGAGCAAGACTTTTAGGGCTATTTTGCGGATATTCTATCAGTATAGACCTCGTTTTCACACAGAAACCAGAAGAGCCCTGTCTCCCGTCTCCCGTCTCCTGTCTCCTGTCTCCTGTCTCCTGTCTCCTGTCTCCTGTCTCCTGTCTCCTGTCTCCTGTCTCCTGTCTCCTGTCTCCTGATAACTGATAACTGATAACTGATAACTGGAACTACCTGAAGCATTGATCCCCGTGGTGTGGTACTGTCAATTCAGTGTATTTATCGGCACTGGCTTAAGATTTGTCGCTATTGTCCTCCCCTTCTCCCGTCGCTGTTTTTGAGGCTTTCTATGACCGACATTCCTTTCACCCTAGACCAACTGAGAATTCTCAAAGCGATCGCTGCCGAAGGAAGCTTTAAACGGGCGGCAGATACCCTGTATGTATCTCAACCGGCGGTCAGTCTTCAGGTACAAAACCTCGAAAAACAGCTAAATGTGCCGTTATTTGACCGGGGCGGTCGGAAAGCCCAATTAACGGAAGCGGGATACCTACTCTTAAGCTACGGCGAAAAAATTATCACTCTCTGTCAAGAAACCTGTCGGGCGATCGAAGATCTACAAAATCTGCAAGGGGGAACCCTGATCGTCGGCGCTTCCCAAACCACGGGAACCTATCTTCTTCCCCGCATGATCGGGCTTTTTCGGCAAAAATACCCAGAAGTATCCGTACAGCTACAAGTTCATTCCACCCGTCGCACCTCTTGGAGCGTTGCTAACGGTCAAGTGGATTTAGCCATTATCGGGGGAGAAGTTCCCGCCGAATTACAAGAAACCCTGCGGATTATCCCCTACGCAGAAGATGAACTGGCTTTAGTCCTGCCTATTTTTCATCCTCTGTCTAAGGTAGAAATGATTCAAAAAGAGGATTTATATCGACTAAAATTTATCACCCTCGATTCCCAATCGACGATTCGCAAAGTTATCGACAAGGTTTTAACTCGTTGCGAGATCGATACCAAACGCTTAAAAGTGGAGATGGAACTTAACTCGATCGAGGCGATTAAAAATGCCGTACAATCCGGTTTAGGGGCGGCTTTTGTCTCGGTGACAGCGATCGAAAAAGAACTACAAATGGGAGTTATCCACGCTACCAGAATTAAAGATGTGGAAGTACGACGCACTTTGTCGGTAATTATTAACCCGAATCGCTATCGCTCGAAAGCTGCCGAGGCTTTTACCCTAGAAATACTACCCCAATTCTCCACCTATCCCGAATATCTGGCTGACGACCACAACTTTGAACCGATTCCTAATCCGCAACCCGCCGAAATTATTAGTAAATAAGTCGCTCGAGATGGGCAAAATCTCCCTCGGAACATTTAAGCTATCTCTTGGGAAAATTACTGGCCCGATAAATTACTTTTTGATCGACTTTAATCCAATGGAGACTCTCTAAACGATTTCTAAGATTAGTAATAGTTACTCCCAACTCGTCGGCGATCGCATACAGATGTCCCCATTTCGTCAAGTCACGTCCCTAGGATTAGCTTTTGCTTTATCAAAACGGGAAGTTATCTTGATAACTTCCCAAGTGTCTGAACAAATAGGTGTTCCTCGTCCCTTACGCTTAAAAGTTCATGAATTAGGAGAACAAGTAAATTTAAAACAGTTAGTTGACACTACGTTAAAATTAACTTTACTTCACTATGGTTCTCTCAAAGAACCCCGTTTACCTATCCCTTTGTATGGAGCGGACATTATTGCTTATCGACGCTTACAAGGAATTTATCCTAGTTTATTAGAAGATGATTGTCAATTCTGGCTTTAGAGTGGTACCAGTCAATCAGAATAGTTACGAACTCGACCCATTTGGTCGATTTTTGCATAACAATGGTTCAGATTCTACCACCTTTTTTCTCTACCTCGGCAGTTACTATTTTTCAGTTAATCCAGATTCAGTTTTTTTAAGTAAATCTGAGGCAAATCTTTCACTAAATCCCACTAAAAAAGCACAGGAAAAGATAAATAAATCCTGACGAGCTTTGTTTGTTATTAAACTAGAAGAATTTTTATCCTGGGTAATCATAAAATCAATTTTAATCAACGTATCTGAGCTAATTAAACTAAAGATAAAAATACCGAAAATTAGACCAATTAATGGTTTAAAGAAACCAATAAAAAAAGGAATGAGGGGGTCGTCATATTTTTGGTCTCGAAAGTCGATAATTCTGAGTAAAATACTTGCAACACTTCCCAATACTCCTGCTGTTGCCGCATAAACTAAACCATAAAATATATGCCGATTAGGATTTATCGTATCACTCGATGATTTTAAATGTTCTGAATAACTACTAGAAGGAATGGGTACTGGGGAGTTTGCTTGAGGTAATGGTTTTGAAATAAGTGCCTCCTCTTGAGAGTATTTCTGTTGTAAATTATCATCAAATTGGTAAATTTCTTGAGCAGAAAATTTGAGGGCAATAATAGATAAAAAAGTTGTCATAGATAAACCTAAAAATATTTTGAATGGGACTGATTTTACAGAATATATATAACTAAATACATTCAAAATATGTCCCCATAAAAAATAGCGATCATTATTAATTTCCTTTTCTAGATTAATTCTGAATTCTCGAAGAGCATCAACTCCGACTTTATTGGTTTTTGCCATGAGCAATATATATTTAATTTCCTCTAATAACAAAATAAATTTAGTTGGATCATTGTTAAAAATAAACCAACCAATTTTCCAGCTATTACTTTTTTTATAAATCAAATAATTCAGATGATGAATCTGTTGAACTAAGTTAGTGAGTTCTAGTTGTAATTCAGGAGAAATTATCGGCAAAACCTCTAATAAAACTTCCCTAATATCCGCATTTAAGGCGTTAACATCGTCATTTTTTTTTACTGGAGTGGAAGTTATCATATTTTTTGGGACTTTTTAGATTGATTAATAGAATGAAAAGGCTATAGAAGAGAGAGGTTTTCAACCTAGTTTTTTGATAACTTTCTAGTCACTTTCTCGTTGTCACATTAATAAAACGTTTGACCCTGGATAATTGTGATATATTTGTTACATTTAGTTACTTAAAATCAAATTATCCCTGGTTTGAGTTTTTGAATTTACCTCAAAATCCTCTCCTCTTAAACAGCTATCTAATTGATCTTGTAATATATTTGTATTAATTGTCTCCGTGCTAATTAATACCAATTGGGTAAAGGGTGGATTATTACCCCATTCTTCGCCTATTTCTAAGGTAATTCTCGGCCCCACTTGTTGCAAAATTACTCTTCTATTGGGATATTCAACAGTAGATAAAATACCCTTAGCTCGCAATACAGTTACGGGTAATTTTCCTAATATTTTTCCCAGGGTTAATAACTGAAAAGGGCGATTACTTTGATAACTCCAGGTATGAAAGTTATCCGAGTGATTAGATTTTAATTGACTAGATACAGAATGAACGGGAAATGAGTCCCTAAATCCTAATAATAAATCTAGGGAAATATCCCCATAACTCCCTTTTAACAAACGCACCCATGGTGCTATTTTTTGGATAATTTGATTAGCATTAATTTGTGCTTTTTCATCAATCAAATCAATTTTATTGAGAACCACAATATCAGCGGCCGAAATTTGATCAATTAGCAAATCTTGATAGTTAATTTTTCCAGATGGTTCACAAATTTGGGGTAGATAGGTCGCATCAACTAGGGTAATAATGCTTTCTAAGCGAATTATTCTACTTAAAACTGGACGCCTTAGGGTTTGTAACAGGGTATAAGGGTTAGCAATTCCACTGGCTTCAATTAATATCTGATCTGGACGGAGAGATAGGATTTTGGGCAGAGAATTAACCAGATTATTTTGTAAATTACAACAAACACAACCTCCCTCAAGAGTGATTAGATCATCGTCTCTATTTTTAATTAACATCTGATCAATATTAAGACTACCAAAATCATTGACCAGTATGCCAAAACGGCGATCGCTTTTACCCTTAAGAATGCGGTTAAGTAAAGTAGTTTTACCAGCACCTAAAAAACCCGTCAGCAGTGTTACTGGTGTCTTCCAGAGATTTGATGACAAAACCATTATACTTGTCCTCCCGATGGTTGTTTATAGATGACTCCCCGTTTCATGACAAAATCAACTTTACCAGTAACATTAATATCCTCAAAAGGATTACCCGGCATAGCGATAATATCAGCAAATTTCCCCACCGCTAACGCACCAATATTCGGCTGCATTAATAATTCAGCCGCTACAGTAGTTGCAGCTTTTAAAGCGCGTAAAGGAGTAATACCATTTTGAACCATCGCTGGAAACTCTTTCCAGTTATCTATATGAGGAAAAGTTCCTGCATCAGTACCAAAAGCAATCTTAACGTTACTTTTAGCTAAATTATCAGCACAAGCAATCAGTTGAGAGGCATATTTTTGATATTTAGCGTGTTGCCAAGAAGAACGATTTTGCCAATATTCAGGATTATTAGCATTGCGAGCTTTTTCTAAAACAGTGTATTGAGTTGGTACAAGATAAACTCCTTTCTGTTCCATCAATTGCAAAGTCTCGGAACTGGCAAGATTACCATGTTCAATGGAACGTACCCCCGCATTAACAGCACGTTGAACCCCTTCCCCTCCATAAGCGTGAGGACAAGCAGAAATACCGAAATCTTTGGCGGTACTAACCAGAATATTCATCTCCTCTTGGGAATAAGTGGTTTGGCTGGGATCGTCCGTAGGAGAGCTAAAACCCCCTGTAGCACAGAATTTAATCCAATCTGCTCCTGAGCGAATTTCTTCCCGTACTATGCGGATAATTTCTGCTGTTCCGTCTGCTACTTCAAATTTTTCTGGTCTGAACTGAAAAGCAACTAAAGAGGTAAAATCACCATGCCCTCCTTGGGCTGAAATCAGGTGAGGTGCTACTAATAGATCTGGTCCAATAATCCAGCCCTTGGCGATCGCTTTTTTGAGATCGACGGTAATAAATTCTGGATCGGGACAACCCACTTCCCTTACAGTAGTAAAACCGTTCATTAACAGTATTTTCAGGGGATTTAAGCTATAAAGGGTCATTAATGGCACTGTCACCATATAAGGATTTTCTGGAATTGTAGGATCTCCTTCACAGAAGGTAATATGAACATGACAATCAATGAAACCAGGGGTAACGGTGTGTCCTTTTAGTTCAATAATTTGAGCGTTGCTGTGATCAACTGTTGCAGCGATCGCAGTGATATTGCCATTTTCGACGCGAATTTCTGTCGCACCAAGGAGATTATCAGCCAAACCATCCCAATATTGATCGGTTACGATTACATAATTTGGGCTAGTGGAATTAGTAACAGTCATAGTTGTTTCTCCTGTTGTTGATTTTTTTTAGTGTTTTGATTAGTTTTGAGGTAGGCAATAGCTTAATATGTCCTTGATATTACTAACAGATTACGAGCTATTAATGAGTTACCAAAGAGACAGGTTATTCGCTCGTCTGTATCCTTTTAAAATGTTTAAAGGTATCGCATTAATGAGAGCAGAAAAATTATTGACATTCGTTTCTAGTTGACCTGTACTGGTGTTGACGCGATTCCACCAGTCAGTAGCAATAATGTTAGATTTGATGCCATTTAAACCAGCGAAAAAGCTAGAGAGTTCTTTAGGCACATTAGCTGGTACTCCACCAACTTTATAGTTGTACTGGGCCATTAATGACCACAGAAAATTATTAGATTGGCTTATGGAGTCGATTTGCTGTTGTAAATAACTCTGGACACTTGACCAATCGGTTATACTTGAACCACACCAATATTGTTTAATAGAATTGCTCCAAAAAGGTGTATTTTGTTGTAACCAATTCGATACACTGCTGTCAAACTCTAGAGAACCAACTACCACTCGACCAGAAGTTTGCCAGATATCTTTTAAGGTTTGAGATATTCCCAATGGTGGTATCAGTTGGTCTTGGCCAATGGTTTTTATAATGACATTAGACAAATCTTGATAATTTTGAGTTGTCCAATTTCCCTCAAAGTCATGTAAATCAAGAATTACAATTTCTTGAGGATTAGACGCTAAAAATTGTGTTACTTGATTGAGAACATCTACTAATTTAAGAGGGAGGGCAAAACTACCATGACACATCACAAATTGATCATCTCCCGATCCACTACCAAGCATTAATCTGAGATCAAGGGAACGAATACCTTGATTAAGTTGCTGATTAATATTTTGATATTGAGTTTGTACCCAGTTTTGGCTAATACTATCAGCACAATAAGTAGAAGTATCGTGAGTACCTGGCAGTGTTAACTCATTAAGATGGAGGTTTTGAATACAAGGCGCAAATAACTCCATCCAATTGTTAGCCCAATGTAATACGGAAGGACGTAATACACTGAAATCATCTGCTAATCCACCACTACCATAATTAGGTGTTGGATAAGGGGTAATTGGGCTTTGAGTATTGCCAGGAAAATAGCCAAGTCCGATAGTAACAACACCATCATGAATCCAACCCACAGCAGATGTCTTATTAGTATCAGGAGTAGGATAAATAAAAAGACCATTAGGAATATTTTGCCATTCAACGAAGACCCCATAACCCGCTTCTGAGGCGACAGGAGTTGATAATCCTTTCACTCCACTCTTTTTAGCGCGAATTGTAAATGTAAAGTTGCTTACACCGTCGAGGGTATAGGTAACATCGGAAGCATCATCTATACTGTCATGACCTACTGTTTCTTTAAACTCAGCATAAAATTGAGTAAAGGAATTAGGCCCAATATTAGAAGATGGATTCCACTCCATCTGGTAACTACCTGATTTTCCTTGATGGATGTTATATGGCGTAGCGTTGACAATTTGTATGTGAAATCCAGCACCCATATGAGTTACTCCTTAGTTTGTGTTTAAATGACTTTTATTGAATGTGATCGAACTCTTGAAAGCGATCGCTAAACAGGAAAAACTTTGATCGCTTTTTCGTAGTACGCCTGACGATCAGCTAGTCCGTTAAGACCACCATTGACTCGTCGGGTGATTTCTGCCACCGTTGCACCGCGATCGCAAAGAGCATTCATGTTATTGTTATGCCACCAAAAACCGCCACTGGTAAAAGGATAGGTGGTACTAACATAGTCAACTCCATTCATAACTTTCGGATCATGAATATAATTCGCAAAAGCTTGATAGTTGCTGCGTCCCGTTAGTTGAATAACGCCCGCTCCTTTATATTTGGGACCATCCCCTGGATCAATATTGCCTAGATCTTTCCGTCCGTTATACTCCTCACCGCTACCGAGTTCTTTCATCCATTTCAAGCCTCCACTTTCATGGGCAGTTTGGCTTAAAAAATGACACATTCGGGGGTGAGTGTTAATTTCAAAGCGATTTAAGCAAGAATTGAGGTCTGCTAATTGTCCATCGCTGATGACGTTACCGTAGATAGATTCAGCTTGAGTTTTGGAGATTAAATTACTACCGCCTGGTAATTCTTGAAGAGCTAGTAAAAGTTTTGCTGAAGAGGCTCCTACGGTATCCAGTTCTCCTTCTTTAATTTTTTGCTTGAATTGCTCAAAGGCTTGTTTGGTTTGGGGTCCATAAATGCCATCAACACCATTAGCAGGAAGTAATCCGAGAACTTGCAAACGGGTCTGAACTTCTCGGCAAAGTTCGGAATCTCCTGCTAAGGAATCAATGGGTTTAACGAGGTTTTGTTGAATGATGTCTTCTAATTTCATGGTGTTGATTTCCTGGTTGAGGTTTTAATAATGGTGATCACTGATTTAATCAAGACTAAAAAACTAAGATAGTTTAGCATCCATTGTATCTAAATCCTGATCAGATAGGGTTAGAGTATCAGATAAATTGTTAGTCAGTGGCCACTCAATATCGAGTAAATTAAAGTAGGCTTGAATATGTTGAAAATAAGCCTCTTGAAGAAACTGTTTCATGGCCGTTGTTTGTGGTTTTGTAAATATACCACATTGCCCTTTCATAGCAAAAGTTGTTGGATTAAGGTGCTGATAATTACAGTTTTTAACCTTTTGAATTTGTTTGTTTACCAGTAGAGAAATTTGTAAAGATTTAGTAATATTACAGGGTTGGTAAAGGGTGGGAATTTGAGCAAGTTGGGTGGTATTCCAGGCATGGGGAACAATGTCTAAACTATTCCATAATCGGCTGGAAAGATTGAGTCCTGGCTCTGTCGTTTCATAGTAATTAGCAAAGTCTTGATCGCCAGGGGTTGCACCGGCGGAAAATTGCGTATAAACCTTGACTTGTGTGCCTTTTGGGTTCCAGCTTGTCTGATTCTCATAAAGCCATAACGCCATAACAGGAGCTAAGGCTCCTCCCAAACTATGACCTGTAGTAATAATTTCTATTGGTTGTTTGGGCTGTTTTTGTATTTCCTGAGTCAGAAAGTCTAGGAGAGATAAATTGCTTGAATTTTTCATTCCTTGCAAAATTTTTATCCCCGCATTTGTTCCCTCAGAAATATTACCTTGTTCTGGGTTTGTGCTAGACCAGGGAACCATATTATGGGTGTTAACATCTTCCTGTAACCAGTCAAATACAGACTTGGGGTTGGTTGCGGCGATCGCCACTACATATTGAGGATTATTTGTTGTTAGATTTTCACCTTTAGCGACATACATAATATTGTCCCAGACCTGACTTTTGGGATCGTGTCCATAAATAACAGGACCCCAAACTATCGTCCATTGACCGATTTTTGTTTGGACATTAGAATCAGCCAAATCAGTTAGTAATTTGTTACTATCACTGATATTAGCCAACATCGAAAGACAGAAAAGAATTTGCTGTTGATCGTAGCTAGGACTCATTGAATTGTCTCCTAAATTTAGCAATGGTTGTTTTGAGAATGATTTGAGAGGCTACTTCATCAAGCAGTGGGTAAACAGTCAGTCTGGATAAACATTCATAATATACAGCCAAATAGTATCTGTATATTTTGTTTTTTCTGTACTACGCAGAAAGATTTCAAAATAGGAACTACTGTTATACACATGACGAATAATGTTACAATATTCGCTGTCTTCAATCACCTCAAAATTCGCCGCTTTATTGGGAATCAATCTGATAGACTGCCTTCCCTGATCCGCCGCAAAACATAGATGAATATCTAACGGGACTCCCTGCCAGGCTGGATCATCAAAACCAAAAACCGAAAACAATCTCGCATTGGCAACTTCTAGGGGAATATTGTAGGGTTTAAACTCAAAAGGAATCACCCCCGTATAGGCTTCTCCCTGTCTGTCACCAACAAAACTACAGGGAAAATGATTAAAATTCCATAACAAAGATCCATCCTCATTTTTAACGGTGATCACATAGGGATCTTTGCATCGGTATAAAACCATTGGTTAACGACCTCCTAACTGGTTGTGCTAAGTTTTGTTAATTAGATAAGCGATCGCCTTTCATTCGGCTGATCCAAAAAGCGATCGCATCCTGTACTTAGAGTCTTGATAGACTTGTCCTATAGCGTCCTATGCGCTTAATAACCCGTCTTAGAATCTACCGCTCCAGCAACAATTCCAGTTATTGCCCAACCGACGGCAACTGGATCATCTGTCACCACACCAAAAACTAAGGCAGCGGCTGAAACAATATCACTGATCCATTCGTGATGCACACCACTAGTTGGATCGTTTGCTACTAACATTCCATTCTCAGGAATGCTTGAGCTTGGACTATAGGCTGCTAATGTACTATGGAAAACACCACTTGAACCCGTTGCACATAGATAATTCAGATTAGCATCTGCAATCGTAGCCCAGGGCGATCCCGAGATGCTTTGACTTTGTTGGGCGGCATTGCCTACCCTGTTGGTATTCACATCGCAAACCCACATACTTCCCATAGAGGAATTGCCAGGATTGGACGGAGCCGTAGCAATAAATACCGCACCATTTGGATAGTTTGAACCATCAGCCTGACCAGAGTTTGGTGAATAGGCCAAAGATAAAATTACCTGACCATTGGGTACTGTCCAAATAGGAGATATTCCCGCATCAAAACCACTATAGGGCTGATAGTGTACAACACCCGATGGTGTCGCAAAATAAAGACCTTTTGGTCCTCGACAAACAGCAGCTGAATATACCATCGGACTGCAATATTCAGCTAAATACCCGTAAAGGCTAGGATTTGAAGATGGGTTTTCGGCATTGAAGATAACCCCCGTAGCCTCTGATACGCCGCCGAGTAGCAGACAATCGTAATCAGTTAGCGTCCCCGATGGAAAAAAGGTCAGAGAGACCGCAGTTTCCCCCGTATAAGATGTATTTGAACCTACATAAGTTAAGGTCGGGCCGCCTATATATTCTGCTCCACCCTCAAAAGCCACACAAGGCCAAGACACACTATACCAATAGAGGTTGCCATTAGACGCTGCCACGTAAAGAAGGTTTGCGGGATAATAATAGAAAAGTCCGGCAATTGCGGCATCGGGTTCACTATGTTCAGAAATTTGAGTCGTGACATTACTACTTGTAAATTGATTGCCCCCAGTAGCGGGAGTAATGCTATTAAGCCAAATATTCTCGTTGTTAGACCCGTAAACAAAATAGTAAGGTGGTGAATAGCTAGTGTCACCGTAATTCAACAGAAACTCAATGGCAGTAGTACTGCCACCACTATTGTCAAGATTACTCACGCCTCCTAAAGTATAATTTGGCGGGGTTGGATTTGGTGTAAATTGCCCAACTGAGATACCACTTTGGTAAGCCGCGACGACAAAAGTCGTGTTAATAAAACTACCAGCAGGAATGGTGATTCCCGATATACATTGAGTGTAAGGAAAAGACATGAGCTAAATCTCCTTGATAAATTGATTTGAACTTAAAGGTAATTACTTGAGAGGTCAAAGGTTAACACTTTCAGTATTTAGCTCTGTCCTCACCATTTAGAGTCGTGCCGATTCCCACTGCCGACTATTACGCGATGGAATAACTAGGTTAATTTCATGGTGATCGCTATTGGGTCACTTTGATCGCCCTACCCAACGACCTTCTACTAATAAATTGAGAAACCAGTTTTGTGAATTTTTTCTTTCGAGCAAATTCTCTAATTTAAAGTTGCAGGAACTATTGGGACGAATTTTCGGCAAATTTATGAGCAACTTTTCCGCCAAAAGCAGCCGCTAAAAAAGCAAACGTTAGATTCGTACCCACAGGACCAACATCTTTACTGTTAACCAATGTGTAGGAACCAAACGCAATCGCTGTAATTAATGCCATAAAGCACATTAAACGAATGGCTGAATTATTACCATTGTTGTCTTGTAAAAAACTGCTAGAGGATGATTGATTAGAGTCAGAATTAGATGTTGCAGTTGGCGTAGTGTTAACCATTGGACATTCTTCATCGTCAATGTAAGTAATAACCCTTAGTGGTGCAGAAAACTCCTGAAAGACTTGTTGCACAAGGAGTCCGAATTAGATAGGGGTTTGTCAGGAGGAGCAACTTTATGAGATGCTTAAGTTCCGCAACTAAAAGTTATCCCTATCTCGGCTCCCCTCCTCCACCTTCAACTATTTGGGCAACTAAGTCAATGGATTAAGCTCAAAAACGTTGAATCTCGTCATAAAACTTTACATTCAAGAGCAGGGTAATCGCATGTTGATAGAGTTCTCAAATTCCGAGGAGTTAGGTCTAAAATTCGATGGGCAACTCAGGCTTTGACCTGCACAAGGCGACCGAATCTCTGGTTTTGCCA
>VYLU01000019.1_pt1 | contig 20093 bp, 18 predicted proteins | sample 5114211 | NCBI WGS metagenome assembly VYLU01 (sample SAMN12291803, study PRJNA351875) | freshwater metagenome | isolation source: freshwater lake | place: USA: Michigan, Little Long Lake | collected 2013-08-08 | reverse complement strand
GAAGCCGTAAGGCGGATAGGGTAGGGCATACCCGAATCTTGGTTGAAAGACCAAAACTTTTTCAGCAGACCCTATCTAGTTGTCCACTTGTGGATAGCTCTGCAAGCGTTTTGGTCTTTCAACCAAGATTCGGGTATGCCCTACCCTATCCGCCTTACGGCTTCCCCACTTCCCCACTTCCCCACTTCCCCACTTCCCCACTTCCCCACTTCCCCACTTCCCCACTTCCCACTCTGCCATAACTACTCCTACATACTTTGTGCTTTTTGTCAAAAAAACTTTTTCTTTGCAATAAAACTACACAAAAAAAAGATCATCGTTGTGGGTTAAATTGACTCATTTACCCGTTTTAATGAGGATTACCTTCTAGGTGTGGCAAGGGTTTCAACCGTTGCTGCCCAAAAAAGCACGGAATAGCCCATTATGAAATTCAGCAAAATCGCTGTAACCATTGTAACATCGTTGTTAAATAAAAATCTTTCTCAATTAATTCTTAAGAATTTGTAAATATTGCGGAATGTTAATTTAAATATTCTCAAGTTTTTGGAGTCAATAAATAATTTTTGCTTATCTTTGTCGAACATTGGGTGAGAAGTCAGTATTCAGGAGATAGGGTGTTGGGGTGTTAGGGTTTTAGTGGAAATTCCCCCACTTCCCCACTTCCCCACTTCCCCACTTCCCCACTTCCCCAATGCCCAATCAAGGCTGGATTTATCGAGATAAAATTAGCAAAAATCAGGCAGGATTAAGCTTATTAGCTTACTATACGGGCAAATATTGCCATTCTAGCCCAGAAGAATGGCTCGATCGCATTTTATCGGCAGCAATTCTAGTCAACGGTCGTCCCGCTTGCCCCGATACAGTCTTGGAAATCGGGCAGCAATTGACCTATCAGCGCCCACCGTGGACAGAACCGGATGTGCCGCTCTTTTTTGAGGTACTCTACGAGGATGCCGAGGTGTTAGTGGTGGCGAAACCTTCGGGATTACCGGTGTTAGCGGGGGGTGGATTTCTCGAACATACTCTTATCCATTTGGTACATCAGCATTATCCCGATGTCACTCCCTATCCGATTCATCGTCTTGGTCGCGGCACTTCGGGCATAGTCTTAATGGCTAAATCAAAGCCCGCTAGAGCTAAATTGAGTCAACAGATGCGGGAGGGGAAAATTACTAAAATATATCGAGCTTTAGTGGGTCAGGGCGACATACCAGATAATTTTACTATTAATCAAGCGATCGGGAAAATCGCCCATCCCATTTTAGGCCATGTTTACGGTGCGCTCACAGATGGGTTATCGGCCCGCAGTGATGGTCGAGTCTTAAAAAAACATCCCGATAGTACCCTATTAGAAGTAAGAATTTTTACGGGCAGACCCCATCAAATTCGCATTCATCTGGCCTTTTTTGGCTATCCTTTAATCGGTGATCCATTGTATGGTCTGGGGGGATTACCGCGACCGGATGCAGTCCCGGGAGATTGTGGTTATTATCTCCATGCCAATCAAATCGTTTTTAATCATCCCAGTACAGGCAGAACAATCCCTATTTCCTGTCAGCCGCCACCAGAATTAGTGGATAGGGAAAATCTGGAAATCTAGCCATATTTTCACCCCCCCCAAACCTGATCGCCAGCGATCACTAAAAGACCACTTCGGTAATCACACCCTCAATCGCCCCGAAGCGAGAGCGAGAACCTAAGACAATTCGATACAATATTGTCAACAAGCATTAAGCGATTTAAACTATCGATCGAAGGTAAAAGTCCCGAAGTTATCGAAATCTAGGGGGAGACAAAAACAAGCATGGGTAGAGTAGTAGGCATTGATCTAGGGACAACTAACTCCGTCGTCGCCGTGATGGAAGGCGGAAAGCCAGTGGTCATCGCCAACTCGGAGGGCATGAGAACCACCCCTTCTGTGATCGGTTTTAATAAAGATGGGGAGTTAGTGGTCGGTCAAATGGCCCGGCGACAAGGGGTACTCAATCCCCAAAACACCTACTATGGAGTCAAACGCTACATAGGTCGTCGCTACTCGGAATTAAACCCCGAATCGAAGCGCGTCCCCTACACCATCCGCCGGGATGAGATGGGCAATATCAAAATTAAATGCCCCCGTCTGCAAAAAGAATTCGCCCCCGAAGAAATTTCCGCCCTAATTTTACGCCGATTAGCCGAAGAAGCCAGCCGTTATCTGGGGGAAGAAGTTACCGGGGCCGTAATCACCGTCCCCGCCTATTTTAATGACTCCCAACGTCAAGCCACCCGGGATGCGGGCCGAATTGCGGGGTTAGAAGTGCTGCGGATTCTCAACGAACCCACCGCCGCCGCCCTGGCCTACGGTCTCGATGAACAGGAAAGCAAGAAAATCCTCGTTTTTGACCTGGGAGGCGGTACTTTTGATGTTTCTATCTTGGAAGTGGGTGACGGCGTTTTTGAGGTGAAAGCCACCAGTGGCGACACCCAATTAGGCGGAAATGATTTCGATAAAAGAATCGTCGATTGGTTAGCCAATCAATTTTTGGAACAGGAAGGCGTGGAGCTGCGCCAAGACCGGCAAGCCCTACAAAGACTCACAGAAGCGGCAGAAAAAGCCAAAATAGAACTGTCTGGGGTCAGCGTCACCGATATTAATCTGCCCTTTATCATCGCCACGGAAGACGGACCCAAACACATCGAAACTTGCCTGAGTCGGGCCCAATTTGAGGAATTATGCGGTGATTTAATCAGTCGTCTCCGTCGTCCTCTCAAACGCGCCCTTTCTGATGCCGGTTTGTCCCCCGTCCAACTAGACGAAGTGGTACTGGTGGGCGGCGGCACGCGGATGCCGGTGGTTAAGGATTTGGTGCGGAGTTTTATCGATAGGGAACCCAATCAAAATGTTAACCCTGATGAGGTTGTAGCGGTCGGGGCGGCTATTCAAGCGGGAATTTTGGGCGGCGAGGTCAAAGACGTGCTGCTCCTCGATGTTACCCCTTTATCCTTGGGTTTAGAAACCATCGGCGGTGTGATGAAAAAGTTAATCCCCCGCAATACCACTATTCCCGTCCGCAGAGCTGACCTTTTTTCCACTTCCGAAAATAATCAAACTGTGGTGGAAATCCACGTTTTGCAGGGGGAAAGGGAAATGGCCAGCGATAATAAATCCTTGGGACGTTTTAAATTAACCGGTATCCCCCCCGCACCCCGGGGTATTCCCCAAGTGCAGGTGTCCCTCGATATGGATGCTAACGGTATTCTACAAGTCACCGCTAGGGATAAAATGACCGGACGGGAGCAAAGTGTCACCATTCAAGGCGCTTCTACCCTCAGCGAAGGGGAAATTAACCGCATGATCGGCGATGCTGCCCGATTTGCCCAAGCAGATCGTACCCGTCGCGAAAAGGTCGATAAACGCAATCGCGCCCGCTCTCTGGTGGATCAAGCCCAACGACGCTTAAAAGATGTTACTCTCGATTTTGGTAATGAGTTTACCCGTTCCTATCGTCGTCAAATTGAGTCTTTGAGTACGGAAATTATCGACGCTTTGGAGAAAAATGATGACCGTCGCCTTGATCGCGCCCAGGCGGATCTACAGGATGTTATCTATGAATTAAATCGCGAGGTACGGCTACAATACGACGAGGAAGACGAGGGCTTTTTTAGTGCTATTCGCAAGACTTTTACCGGGGATAAGGAAGATGATCTTCCCTCCGAACCGCGCCGCGATCGTTATCGCCAGGATTATCGTCCCAGTACACCGGGTTATCAAAGTGATTATCGACCCAATTATTCGGCTAATCAAGATAGTTATCGCCCCCGCAATCAGGACAATTACTACAATGGCCGCGATAGCGATTGGCAAAGTCCCCCCCGTTCGGAGGAAAAAAGTTATAACAATAGTAAAAGTAACCGCAGCGGCGGCAATCGTTCCCGCAATGTTCCCCCCCAAAATAACTGGGATGATGACGATGATGATTGGTTTTAATCAGTGATCAGTAAACAGTGATCAGTAAACAGTAAACAGTAATCAGTAAACAGTAATCAGTAAAAAGACAGTGGGAAACTACTATTTAATACTGCTCGCTTAATACATACTGCTCACTTAGAACTCAAATCTGATAACTGATAACTGATAACTGATAACTGATAACTGATAACTGATAACTGATAACTGATAACTGATGACTGATAACTGAATATATGCCACAATTAGTTGATTATTATGATGTTTTAGGAGTATCTCGCACGGCTACCGGTGACGAGATCAAAAAGGCTTTTCGACGACTGGCGCGTCAATATCATCCTGATGTTAATCCGGGGGATAAATCGGCCGAAGAAAAGTTTAAAGATATTAATGAAGCTTACGATGTTCTCTCCGATGAAGAAAAACGGGTTGAGTATAATCGTTCCTTGACGGGGATTAAGCGCCGCGGGATACGTCCGGGGGAAAAAGCGAATAGTAACGGTAATGGAAAAATCCCCCGTACAGAACAGGATTTATGGAAGTTTAGAGATTTTAATAACCTTAATACTAAGCGCGCTAAAATTGCCTCCTCTCCCCGTTTAACTCGTCGAGATGTGGAGGCGAAATTGACTTTACCTTTGGAGAAAGCTTATCAAGGTGGCAGACAAAGAATTCGTCTGGAAGATGGTAGATCAATAGAGGTTGATATGCCGGCAGCCATGATCGATGGGCAGAAAATTCGTCTCAAAGGTCAGGGTATTGAAGGGGGTGATTTATATTTAAAAATAACTATCGCTAGGCATCCTTTTTTTAGGATTCAAGGTTCTGATATTGTCTGTCAAGTACCGATTACTCCTAGCGAGGCAATTGTGGGCGGTTTTGTGGAAATTCCTACCATTGACGGTTTAGTTAAAATGATGATTCCTAAGGGAGTAAAAAGTGGTCAAAGATTACGTTTGGCTAACAAAGGTTATCCCACTTCCCAAGGAGAAAGGGGCGATCAATTAGTGGAAATTATATTAGTTAATCCTCCCAATCCTAGCCCTGAAGAATTAGAACTTTATCAAAAAATACGGGCGATCGAAACTTTTAATCCTCGTCAAGGTTTATAAAGATTATGCTAGGTGGGTTACGGCAAATTTGAAATTTTTTGTCAAAAACATAACTTGTCCTCGCCTAACCCACCCTACACCTTAATCCCGCTTGATTATGACCAATATAATTGATACAATTAAACCTTTTTATCCTCTAGCTTTCAAGGCTATTCGGGGCAATTTAGAGGGAACACAAAAACAATTATTAAATACTCTGCAAAAAATCGATCGCTCGCGAGGCGGATTTTGGGGACAATGGTTAATCTCACAATTATCAGAATCCCTCAGTTTTAGCGATTCTCGCCTATCTCAAAGCCTCTGGGGGTTAAATTTCCCCAATCCTGTCGGATTAGCGGCAGGATTCGATAAAGACGGTTTAGGGGCAGGACTTTGGCATAGTTTCGGCTTTGGTTTTGCCGAGGTGGGTGCTGTCACCCTAGAAGGGCAACCGGGCAACCCAAAACCGAGATTATTCCGTTTACCAGAAGATTTGGCTGGATTAAACCGTATGGGGGCAAATAACTGTGGTGCGCCAGTTCTAGCGGCAACCCTCCAACAATCTTGGCAACGACAACCCCGACAGATTCCCATCGGCATTAACCTCTGTAAATCGAAAAATACGCCCCTAGAAAAGGCCCCGGAGGACTATTTAGGCAGTTTTCGCTATTTATTCCCCCATGCTGATTATTTTGTCGTTAATGTTAGTTCTCCCAATACTCCCGGTTTACGTTCCCTGCAAAGTGGTGAACAACTCGATAAAATCCTCGACATTTTACAAACAGAAAATCAAGGCAGAAAACCCCTATTAGTGAAAATTTCTCCCGATTTAGAATGGGAAGATATCAGAACAATTATTGACTTAGCTGTCGCCTATCAATTAGCGGGAATTGTCGCTACTAATACCACCACTAAACGCACGGGATTAAAAACCACAATTCTGCCTGAAACTGGTAAACCAATCACTGAAGAAGCAGGGGGAATTAGTGGCAAACCTTTGCGGGAACGTTCCACGGAAGTAATCCGTTTTATCTATCGGCAAACCCAAGGCAATTTACCAATAATTGGAGTGGGAGGCATTTTTTCTCTCGATGATGCTTGGGAAAAAATTACCGCCGGTGCCAGTTTATTACAGATTTATACCGGTTGGTTATATCAGGGTCCTTGGCTAGTATCAAATATTTTACAAGGATTAACAGAAAAATTAGAGGCCAATGGGTTAACTAATATTAATCAAGCGGTGGGAATTAATAATAGACCTCTGGAAAAAATCAAAAATCTTCCCTTAGGGAAAGAGTCACGGGGCAGTATTAAGGAGTCAGAATAAGCAAAAGAAAGACATTGTTTACTAGGCTCGATGATTAAATGACTATTGTTAATAGAAAGAATCTAGGTCGTGAGCATCCAGCTTTTTTACAATTGTTTGCATAAATATTAATAATTATGACAAAGCATCAGTTCTTAAAGAGTTTTTATTCTGGGCTTATCAATCCCTTAATAAAAGCCTTCTAATCTCAAGAGAGAACGTTTTGTTTCCTTGAGATTAGAGGAATAAAAAATTAATGATTGCTTCACATTCTAACCGCAAAAATGTTCTAGCGGCAACTCTGCTAACAGTGGGAATTTCCCTGATAAACGTACCGACGGTTTTAGCGCAAGCTCATACTAATACAGGCGGACCGCAGGTGACAGGATTGAATGGTTATAAATATACGCCCCTATTTACAGTGGGTGAAACCATCAACAATTACACTCCCATCGGTATTCTGGATGGAATTGGCGTTATCGATCTAGGAAATGGGACGATTCGTGCCTTGGTCAACCACGAAGTTAGAAATAACCAGGGAGCCTCTTATACCCTGAATCCGGGTACTGCTAACCAGCTTTCCGTGAGAGGAGCAAGAATCAGTTACTTTGACATCGACACCAGTAGTCGTCAAATTATCGGTTCTGGATTAGCCTTCGATAAAATCTACGATCGCTCTTACAATCTAATCACCAGTACCAGTCAATTTGAACTCGCTCCCACCATTGGAGGTTTAGATCGTTTTTGTTCTGGTGCCGCTTTCGGTCGTTATTCCTTCGGTCAAGGGATCGGTTTTGAAGATAATATCTACTTTGCTGGAGAAGAAACCAGCAACGGGACTCAATGGGTTCTCGATCCTAGCAATTTCGATATCTGGGCTGCCCCAGAAATGGGTCGCGGTGCTTGGGAAAATTGGACAGAAATTGATACAGGTAGAAGTGATCGCATTGCGATGATCGGGGGTGATGATACCGAGTCCGCGCCTCTCTATCTCTACATTGGGGAGAAAAACGGGGTCGGAGATGGTAGTTTTCTCGATCGCAATGGTCTCAAACAGGGCAAACTGTATGTTTGGGTAGGCGATGAAGGTGTGGATCCCAGGGACTTTGCCGGTACTGGTAACACCAGCGCTGGACGATGGGTAGAAGTGGTGAACGAGGGAAATGGGGTTGGTTTTCTCAACGGTTTTGCCACCGATAGCAATCTTCGCGCCCAAGCGGACGCTTTAGGAGCTTTTTCCTTCTCCCGTCCGGAAGATGTCTCGACTAATCCCAGTGATGGTTCCCAAATTGTTCTTGCTTCCACCGGACGCAGTTCTTTATTCAATGGGGCCGATAGCTGGGGAACTATTTATATCTTCGATAATAATCTGGTTTTCGATCAAAACGGCAATCTCGACACCGCTGCTTCTAGCGTCAGCGCTCGCATTCTCTACGATGGTAATGATGCGGGTGGCGGTCAATTTAGCGGTCCCGATTTTGGGGTGAGAAGTCCCGATAACCTCGATTGGTCCGATGACGGTACTATCTATATCCAAGAAGACCGTTCTTTCTCTGATTTCGGTCAACCCTCTGGAGAAGAAGCCTCGATTTGGCGACTTGATGCCACCACTGGACGAGCGACACGAGTAGGTCAGATCGATCGTAGTGCTAGTTTACCGGGGGGTCAAACCGACAGCAGCCCCAATGATTTAGGTAACTGGGAAACTTCGGGGATTTTGGATATTACTGAATTCTTTCCCAGCGCTCGACCGGGAGAAAAAATTCTAATTCTCGACGTGCAGGCCCACAGTGTGCGAAATGGCAGCATCGGCGGTCCTAATAATCTTGTCGAAGGTGGTCAATTAGGTTTATTAACTGTCCAAACCCCGGAACCGACTCTCCTCTTTGGTTTAGGTTTCTTTGGTTTATCTGCCTTGGCATTAAAACGGAAACAAGGCTAAAACGATAATTTCTTGTATTTTAGGGGGTTGAAAAAATTCAGCCCCTATTTTTTATCGTTTTTGGCTCTCTTGGACATTGGGTGAAAAATGTTCACAATGTCACATTATGGGCGCAAGCTTTGCGTCCCTACTGCCGCGCGTGGTATGATTTGTAGGGGTGTATAGCGTACGCCTTTTCTTCGATAAGATTTGCTGATCACCATAACTCCAAGAGAGCCTCATTTTTCATAATACCTCTTGCGTAATTAATTTTTGAGGGTTCAAAAACGGCAAAAATAAGGATTAAATTGCATAAAATCTGTAAATAGACCATTTAATTGATTATTATTCATTCTTGATTCTCCTGACGACCGACTCCTAACCCTAATCAACCTCAGCAATTTTTGATTTTTATAAGAGGTCTAATATAGGTTCATAATAACCTTATTTTTTCAAAAGACTGAACTTTTCAACCCTATCTAGGAAATTATTATGATTCCGATAGCTTTTTAAGCATCAGAGTTAACAGCAGTAATTTTAATATTTTAAAATAAATATATTTGAAATAAATGCACCAATTCAGCAAGAATACTTTTTGATCTCAACTATTTTCCAATAACAGGAATTTTTCTTGTCTGTATTTCTGCATACTTAGTAATCAGAAATTCATCAAGAATAAAAGATTCTATGATTCTATTTTGTCTATCTCATGTCCAGTTTCATGATAAAATTAGCCTTTTATGGTATTCATATCAACAATATTTGATCATTCTAAGCTGTACTGTATTTAAACTGCGTATTGGATATTTTAGTACAAAAGAGCAAACTACCTCCCCCCGCTCCCCTACAGTCTTAACGAGTAAATTAGATAGTCAACAGCTTAGTACCTCCAGAAGCTATAATAATAATTAAAGCTTACTAAAGATTAACCAATTCTCTAGAAACTAAAACCAGAGACAAATCGATCGCCAAGTATTGAACTTTTTAACCAAACCACAATTCTATGTCAAAAAAATCATTTTTACCCGGTTGTTTAGTCGTCTTAGGACTAACAGCAGTAACCGCAGGAGGTGTCTATCTTTATCTACGAGGACAACTACCTTGGCAAAGATTCACCCCCTTAGAATCGGCAAAAGTTATCCCAGAAACTGCCTTTGCTAGTAGTTTTGTCTCCACGGATGCAAAAGCTTGGTCAGTGTTAGCTAAATATGGTACACCTGAATCACGAACTGCGGTTAGTCAAGGACTAGAAGAATTACAAAAAAATATCTTCACCGATAAGATTGATTATCAACGGGATATCGAACCTTGGATCGGTAGTATCAGCTTTGCTTTTCTTCCGGCAACTAAACCGGGGGAATCGGGAATCTTAACGGTTATCGGGATCAAAGATAAAATTAAAGCGTCGGAATTCGAGAAAAAACTAGGACAACAAGTTAATCGCAAAACTAGCACCAGTGACTACAAAGATATTAAAATTACTGCTATAGATTGGCAGGATAACACCACCATTTATACTGCCGTTGCGGGGGATTTTTTGTTGATATCCTACGATAAAAAGGTGTTAGAATCGGCGATCGATACCTACCGAGGACAGCCATCTTTTAGCAGTAAACCAGAAGTGAGAAAACTGCTTTCCCAATCCCTCAACCTACCCAATACCCTAGCGACAATTTATATCGATGATTATGCCGGAATCTTGGGAGCAGATGCTAATTTATCCCCCCAAAGTCGGCAAGAATTAGCAAAAATTCAAGATATTGTCGCGGGAGTGGGTGTCACCGATACGGGATTACAATTACAAATGGTGGCTAAACTTGCTCCTGAAACTATTTCTACCCTACCTTCCCCTAGCAGAAATCAAGTTTTAAATTATTTCCCCGGAGATACCATCGCAGTCTGGAGCGGTAATAATCTTAAACAGGGATGGGAAGAAGTAGAAAAACAGTCCCAAACTAACCCAGAATTACAAGTTTTTCTGCGTCAGATCCGTGAGAATTTTCAGATGGCAACCCTTGACGCGGATAAAGAAGTTTTTAACTGGATGGATCGAGAATTTGCCTTTGGAATTATCCCCAACCAGCAAGCGCTGGGAGGGTTAGGTTTTGGGGGAATGATGATCTGGCAAACCGGCGATCATAAAGCGGCAAAAACTACTATCGAGAAGTTAAATCAATTGGTAAAAACTGTTCCTGTTATCACCATAAAAAACAGTCAAATTTCCGGTGAAGATGTGACTGAATGGAAAGCGGAAGAACAAGCGATTTTAACCTATGCTTGGCCTAATAATGATACCTTAAAAATGACCGTCGGAATTCCCTATCAACCCCAACCGAATCAACCGATTAGCCAAAGTGAGAATTTCCGAGTATCTACCGCTAATCTACCCAAGAATAATCTCGGTTATTTCTTCATCGATGTGGAGCAAATTATCGCTAAAGCGGGAGGAATTAATAATCTTCCTGCCACGGAATTAACCCCGGAAACAAAAGCCTTTTTAGAATCGGTACGCGGGATCGGAATTACTGCCACTATGCCTGATAAAACCACCAGTAAAATTGATGTTTTATTTTCCCTGAAACAAACTCCCTAAAAAGTAACCGACTAGATAAAGCGATCCACAGAGAATTATCTGACTATCGGCAGATTCTTGGATGGCTTTTTTTAGTCCTAAAAATACATCGGAACAAGTCTCTAGGTGAGATAATTTTGGACAAATTGAAGCCGCTAATTCCGCTAATGTTTCAGGATTGGCACTGCTATGATCTGGCACAGGAACTAAATATAAACTATCGCCTTTTCTTAATAAAGCTTGGAATATTTCCTGATGATCTTTGGTCGATAAAATTCCCATCACCCAGATAATTTTTGGGGCTTTTAAACTATCTACATACTGCCTTAAACCAATAGCAGCAGCAGGATTATGAGCGCCATCTATTAAGATTTCTCGCTGACACCAATTAACGGTTTGTAACCGTCCTAACCAGCGAGTTTTTGCCATTCCTTCTTGCACGACTTCATCGCTAATTTGCCAACCTTGCTGACGTAAAATATTAACAACAGCGATCGCTATAGCAGAATTAGTTAATTGAAAATCTCCCGCTAAGGATAAAGGATATTCTAACCCTTGATATTTAGCGCGATTATCGGCAATTTTTTCGGCAGCTTCTACCCATACCGTCGGACAATTTAACAGCTTGATTCTCTCCCTAACTACCCCCTGCGCTGATTCCGGTAATTGTCCGATAACTGCCGGACAATTCGCTTTTAATATCCCCGCTTTCTCCCCGGCAATATCCGCAACCGTGGGACCTAAATTTTGCCAATGTTCCCGACTAATAGAAGTGATGACAGTCACTAAAGGTTGAGCGCAGACATTAGTCGCATCTAATCTTCCTCCTAAACCCACTTCCATCACGGCAATATCCACCTTTTCCTGAGCAAAATACAGCCAAGCAGCGGCAGTAATTACCTCAAATTGAGTAGGACTTTCCTGCTGGGGATCGATACGCGATTGTATATACTTAAGCAGGTTTTCTAAAGTCGCAGTTTCAATATTTTCGCCATTAATAGAGATTCTTTCCGTCCAATGAATTAAATGGGGAGAAATATAACGTCCGACTTTGTAACCAGCAGTGCTGAGAATAGAGGATAGATAGGCACAAACTGAACCTTTGCCATTAGTTCCCGTGACATGAATAATCGGAATTTTATCTTGGGGATTGCCTAAAATCTCCAGCAGATTTTTTATTCTTTCTAAACCGAGATTAACCCCAAAACGCTGAAAAGATTGCAGTAAAGAATCGATAGTCATGGTCGGTAAACTATAAATAAAGGAATCTGGGTAGGAGCATCGATCCTACCCGCACGGATGACCCTTTCTGTGGGTGGCAATGTCTAAAGTTTGACTAAAATGCTCGGTTCTTTTTGGATCGGTAAAACATCAAGAGAGTCAATATTAGCGCAGTATTTTAAATCTTCTTGACAGTGGAGACGCAAGAGGCGCTGACCGTGACTACAACTGTGGAACATTCCTAAAAGATCATTTTGCCATTGACGATAAAGAGCGATCGAGGCAATAACCTCATCATTCCCGATCGCCATTTGCCCCGATTGTTCTTGTAGCGCATCGGCGATCGCTCCAGCACAGGCCGTATCTTCCAGAGAATAACCCCCTTCCCAACCAGAGCCAACAATCCAGACGGTATCGGGCTGCTTATCCAATAGGTAATTAACGGCAGCTTGCCGATTGATCATGGCCGCAGTGATCACGATCGGGGATTCTTCCACTCTTTGCAGAGCGCGAGTGCCGTTAGTGGTGCTGATAAACAGACGACGACCTTTCATTAAATCAGGGGTACAATCGAGGGGAGAATTGCCCAGATCGCAGCCTTCCACTTTCGCGCCACCTCTTTCTCCTGCCCGGAGACGTTTTTCCGGTTGCCAGCTATCACTCACCTGCATCAGGGTTTTCAGATCGCTAAAAGTTTGCACTGCTTCCGCACCGGCATTGAGGGCAGTGGCGATCGTGGTTGTCGCTCTTAAAACATCGATAACGACGGCGCAATCGGGTAGAGTATGGACGGGGGTAAGTTCGGGAGTATGATAAATGAAAACCTGCACGAGTTATACCAAGTAAAAAGTAAAGGGGGAAATAAGCTCAACATACCGCCGCTCGGCGTCGCGCTGGCAGAAGAAAGACAAGGCCGATTTTATCACGATGGATGTCAGCTAGTTAAGCTGTTCGTAATTCAAATTGCTTGTTGAGATCAGGCAAGGGGGGCTAATCTCAGAATAAGCGGTTTAAATACGTCTTAGCTTATCACTTGAAATGCCCACGCGGATCACAAAATTGGCCAATTGTCAATAGGGTTTGAGCTGCTCTCACCCCGGATTGATCGTCATGACTAAGTAGCTGGTTATAATTAAATTAAAAATCGATTTTAGGTTCGATCCCCCCTGCCCCCCTTGATAAGGGGGGTGTCGATCCCCCCTTAGTCCCCCCTTAATAAGGGGGTGTCGATCCCCCCTGCCCCCCTTGATAAGGGGGGTGCCGATAGGCGGGGGGATCCCCCTTGATAAGGGGGACATCTGATAATTTTTAACGCCTACTTACTTAAATGTTATAATTAACAATTATTATGCCTGCTAACTTCAAAATTCATGTCTGCTAAAGATCGTTTTCATGGTGCAGTGAGAAAAGGATTAGAAAAAGAGGGTTGGATCATTACGGATGACCCTTTAAGGATTGAAGTGGGTGATGTAGAAATGTATGTCGATTTAGGAGCAGAGCAACTGATAGCCGCAGAAAAAGACAATGAAAAGATAGCCGTTGAAATTAAAAGTTTTATCGGTAAATCCAGTATTTCAGAATTTCATACTGCCATTGGACAATTCTTTAATTATCGTGTTGCTTTAGAAGAAAAAGAACCTAAAAGACAGTTATATTTAGCTGTTCCTTTAGATATTTATTATAGTTTTTTTGAATTGCGATTTATTCAAACTGTCGTTAAAAGATTTCAAATTTACCTGCTTATTTATGATCCGATTGGGGAGGTAATTGTCGCATGGAAAAATTAGAACAATATCGTCACTATGTCAAGCAAGTCATTACTGAATATTCTCAGCTAGGTTCATCTAAAGATCCGATTGAACAACAATTGATTTTTGATACAGTTGGCGATCACTATCAATTGATGTATGTTGGCTGGAAAAATAGACGAAGATATCATGGTTGTGTTTTGCATCTCGATATTAAAAAGGGTAAAATCTGGATACAACATGATGGCACTGAGGTAGGAATTGCCAATGAATTAGTTAATTTAGGCGTTCCTAAAGAAGATATTGTTTTAGCCTTTCATGAACCCCTAGTCAGAGAATATACAGGGTTTGCGGTGGGTTAATCTTAATCCGAGAAAAGCGCCAAACTCACCTAACCTAATCATAGCTTGACCGACAAACAAGATCGGCAAGAGATTTCCATTTTTTTACCTTGCTGATCTCTGTATTTCTTTGTTAACAAAACTTAACAATTATCGGCAAAATTTTGCTTGCTTTTGTCGGCAGATTTTGAGATAATATTTTTAAAAGATTTTATTCATAATGGTAATCTGTGCGTTTTTAAAAATTTTGCACGGATTCCCATTATTAAGAAAAGCATAGCGCAAGTCGCCAGCAAAGTCAAGTCCTTTCCCATTAATTATGGGTGGGAATTTTCAGGAATCAAAAAAGGGGGTTAGTGGGGGCCAGGTGTTGGGGAGATTTTGCTGTGTTCGGTGAACAGTTATCAGGTAGAACCGGGGAACCAGATACAAAACTTAATAATTAGGGGCGAAATTTTGCTTGCTTTTGTCGGCAGATTTTGCGATAATATTTTTAAAGGATTTTATTCATAATGGAAATCTTTGCGTCTAAAAAAATTTTGCACAGATTCCCATTATAAGAAAAGCATAGCGCAAGTCGCCGGCAAAGTCAAGTCCTTTCCCATTAATTATGGGTTGGCTGAAAAAGTAGGAGCGATCGCCGGTTAAGATACAAGGTTTTTGAGCCACCAGCTTGAAAATCTTGCAGCTGCTTGGCTAAACAGGCCGCCAAACCCCTTACCTCGTCTATATTTTACATTTATTCAGCCAACCCTACCTAAATCTCTGCTGAAGGTGGAGATCAAAGGCTGTTTTAAACTAATGCTTTACTGCGATCGTTAGAAGTATCCCCAAAAATTGCCCCTCGTCGAATCAAAACCTGTTTTTGTTCAGGGGTGATCCCCGTTGCATCGATAAAGATAGCCTTTTTAACGTTAGCCCCTCTCAGGTTAGCCCCTCTCAGGATAGCCCAACTCAGGTCAGCCTCACTCAGGTTAGCCCCTCTCAGGTCAGCCCCAATCAGGTCAGCCACACTCAGGATAGCCCCAATCAGGTCAGCCCCACTCAGGTCAGCCCCACTCAGGTCAGCATCACTCAGGATAGCCCCTCTCAGGTCAGCATCACTCAGGTTAGCCCCTCTCAGGTCAGCATCACTCAGGTTAGCCCCACTCAGGTTAGCCTTTCTCAGGTCAGCCCCACTCAGGTCAGCCACACTCAGGTTAGCCCCTCTCAGGTCAGCATCACTCAGGTCAGCCACACTCAGGTTAGCCCCTCTCAGGTCAGCATCACTCAGGTTAGCCCCTCTCAGGTTAGCCACACTCAGGTTAGCCCCTCTCAGGTTAGCCCCTCTCAGGTCAGCATCACTCAGGTTAGCCCCTCTCAGGTTAGCCACACTCAGGTTAGCCCCTCTCAGGTCAGCATCACTCAGGTTAGCCCCTCTCAGGATAGCCTCTCTCAGGAAAGCCCCACTTAAATCAACTTGTTGTAGAGTTGTCTTATCGATTGTTCCCTCTCGAATTGCCTTAATTAATTCGGCTTTTTCAATAACTTTTGCATCTGTAGTGAACTCTGCTTTTGTGACGATAATTTCGGGTATATCGTCTGATTTAAGTAATAGCCGAATACTGCCTTTAAGTTTCATAATAGGCTTGATCGTGTTGTCTCTGGCGATTTTTTGAATAAGGTTGTTAATCTTATCAATTTTCTCTGGTGTCAGGTCGTCTATATCTACCTCAATAACTAATTCAAAAACTTTATCTGATTGCTGAGGTTGAGGTTTATTGTTATGATCAAATGTCTGAGAATTATCTCTATACCTTGCCAAAGCAGTAATCAGATTACTCTTTCCAATCTTTTCATCTGTTTGCGCTGACAAGATTTTAAATAAACTAGAAGCCGCATTCTTGATTGACTGTTCTTCTGTCCTAATTTCTTTTGCTAGATAAGCATAGGTTTTATCATCAAAAATACCTTTTAATATTTTTGTCTCCACGTCCGTTAATCCCTTGTTTGTATGCTTTTTTTTCAGATCATTAACCAGTCTTTCTAATTCAAACCAAGAAAGGGTTTCAATTTCAGTCATTTTTAGTTCATTCATTATCATTATTTTTATAGGTAACAGGACTTAAGATTACTTTTCAGTACCCTGTCAGGTTACTTGATAGTACCTAAAAAAAGTACCATTTTTAGGACTTTTGAGTAACGACAAATAATCAATTTTTTTTTAATCTAAAGATAGTTCACCTCCTAAATAAAAGGATTGATGATTATGTATAAATATTGGTTAAAGTACAGAGAAGACCTTGTCAGTCTTGCCAAAATTATCAGCACCATATTTGCGATCGCATCATTTTTAGGCTTCTCTTTGCCAGAGAAATTTCCACCTACCCCCTGCCAACCGACGGCAATTGTTGAAACCACAGAAGTTAGCACTAACAATTAGTCAAAGCGCAAAATTCGCCTAACCTAATCAAAGGTTAACCGACAATCAAGCAGACAAACAAGATCGGCAAGAGATTTCCATTTTTTTACCTTGCTGATCTCTGTATTTCTTGATTAACAAAACTTAACAATTAGGGGCGAAATTTTGCTTGCTTTTGTCGGCAGATTTTGAGATAATATTTTTAAAAGATTTTATTCATAATGGTAATCTGTGCGTTTTTAAAAATTTTGCACGGATTCCCATTATAAGAAAAGCATAGCGCAGGTCGCCGGCAAAGTCAAGTCCTTTCCCATTACTTATGGGTGCGAATTTCCCGGAATCAAAAAAGGGGGTTAATGGTGAGTCAGACCAAATATAGGTTACACTTCATCTTTAAATGGGAAACGCTGTCATTCTTTGTAGGGAATATGACTAGACAAACCGCTAATCTCGGACAAACAGGAATTTCCGTCAGTGCCTTAGGAATTGGGACTTGGGCATGGGGAGATAAACTATTCTGGAACTATGGCAAGGAATACGGAGCTAGTCAGGTAGAGGCGGCCTTTAAAGCGGCAGTAGAGGCAGGAATCACCTTTTTTGACACTGCCGAAGTCTATGGACTGGGGGAATCGGAACGACTCTTAGGAAAATTTACTCAAGAGACTGATATTCCCATCGATATTGCCAGTAAGTTTGCCCCCGTACCGTGGCGATTTGGGGCGAATGCCGTTCATAATGCCATTACAGAGAGCTTAAACCGTCTAAAAACCGATAAAATTACCCTTTACCAAGTACATTGGCCCTTCACCTTCCTGATTAGCCAAGAAACCCTAATGAATGCCCTAGCGGAAGAAGTAAAACGAGGCCGTATTGCTGCAGTGGGCGTAAGTAATTATTCCGCCGAGCAAATGCGTCAAGCAAGCCAGATTTTGGCGAAAAAAGAGGTTCCCTTAGCGGTCAATCAGGTGCAGTATTCGCTTTTGTATCGCAAAATAGAAACTAAGGCAATTTTAGCCACAGCCAAGGAATTAGGTGTCACCATCCTTGCCTACAGCCCCCTCGCTCAAGGACTACTGACGGGTAAATATAGCCCAGAAAGCCAGAATTTGCCCGATGGAGCCAGAAAAGTTGACTCGCGGTTCAAAAAAGAAGGTTTGGAGAAAATAGCCCCAATTTTAAGGGTACTGCAAGAATTGGGCGCAAAATACCAAAAAACCCCCGCACAAGTGGCCCTCAATTGGTTAATCGCCCAAGGGGATGTGATTCCCATTCCGGGGGCAAAAACTGCGGCCCAAGCGAGGGAAAATGCTGGGGCGTTAGGATGGAGTTTAGAAGCGCGAGAGGTGACGCAATTAGAACAGATGAGCCGACCTTGGCTGTAAAAATCAAAACTTTTGATTTTTGATCACCATTCTGGAAAAAGTCTCTAACTTTTTGGTGATCAAGATCAAAACAGGCTACAATCTTTAGATACTACTGTACTACTTAAGAAAACTGGGACAAAATTAATGGCGACAACGACAAGTAATCCTGATCGAGATAAGGCCTTGGGTTTAGTCTTAAATCAAATCGAGCGCAACTTTGGCAAAGGTTCGATTATGCGTTTGGGAGACGCGACCCGGATGCGGGTAGAAACCGTGCCTAGTGGTGCTTTAACCCTAGATATGGCTTTGGGTGGCGGCCTACCGAAAGGCCGCATCGTCGAAATTTACGGGCCAGAAAGTTCTGGAAAAACCACTTTAGCCCTCCATGCGATCGCAGAAGTGCAGAAAGCTGGGGGAGTGGCAGCCTTTGTCGATGCGGAGCACGCTTTAGATCCCACCTATTCGGAAGATTTAGGGGTAGATATCAATAATTTACTGGTGGCACAACCGGATACAGGGGAGGCAGCCTTAGAAATAGTTGACCAGTTAGTGCGTTCTTCGGCCGTGGATATCGTTGTCATCGACTCGGTGGCCGCTTTAGTGCCGCGGGCGGAAATTGAAGGGGAAATGGGGGATAATCAGGTGGGTTTGCAGGCCCGTTTGATGAGTAAAGCCCTGCGAAAAATTGCCGGTAATATTGGTAAATCGGGTTGTGTGGTGATTTTCCTCAACCAACTGCGGCAAAAAATCGGTGTCACCTACGGCAATCCTGAAGTGACCACCGGGGGGACGGCCTTAAAATTTTATGCCTCGGTACGTTTAGATATCCGTCGCATTCAAACTTTGAAAAAAGGCACGGAAGGAGAATACGGAATTCGGGCTAAAGTTAAGGTGGCTAAAAATAAAGTCGCGCCTCCTTTCCGGATTGCTGAATTTGATATTATCTTCGGTAAAGGCATTTCCCAAGTGGGTTGTATGCTCGATATCGCCGAACAAACGAACGTAGTTACTCGTAAAGGGGCATGGTATAGCTATAATGGCGAAAATATTGCCCAGGGTCGCAGAAAAGCCAGAAGTAGCGGCGGAAATTGAGAAGTTATTGCGGGATAAATTAGACATGGGTTCGGTTCCTTTCCCCACGGAACCGGCCGATGAGGACGACGAGGACGATCTGGAGCCAGAAATCTAAAAGAAGACGGTTTTAGGTCTTGGTTATCCCCCGATTTTGGGGGATTTTTTAGCTTCAGAATCGATAGATTTAGCGGCTTCTAACCATGATTGTAAACCTTTTTTAGTCGGTGTTCCTCTAGGGTTAAAATCCAATCGATCAGGCGATCGCTCGTTAAATCGATAATCCGAAAATCACAGGCTGCCCCCAATCGCTGACAATAATATTGACCTTTTTGATTAATTTCGTGGGCGCAATGTTGATCGCAACTGGGATCGATTCTACCGTTTTTTAAGCCAGTGATTGGGTCTTTTTTTTGGAGAAGTTTTCTCAGATCATTGGAACAAAATCCGTAGGTTAATTGGAATTTTTCTCGACCAAAGTTATCAATAATTGGATCGATAATAAAGTGAGCGAGATTTTGCCAAGCGGTTATCGTTTCAGGATTTTTTGGGTAGGGAGCGATTTGCGCTGCATACTTTTGATAGGTTTGGGAACAGGTACAGCATTCTTCTAGGCTTAAATATTTACCAATTAACATAATCAGTTATCAGTTTTTAGCTATATCCTATCACCCCATTTACCTATTTTGCCAAAGCTGCTTTTTTGCGACCATAATAAACAGCGATAAAAGCGCTGGCATACATCCATAAACTATAGACAATTGCGGGAATGGCTAGATCGGGATTCTTTAATAAACCGGCAGTGATAGCAATAGCTAAAGTGCCGCTTTGAATACCCACTTCAATTGCGATACAAATTCTTTGGGGAATAGTTAATTGAAATAAACGACCACTGAAAAAGCCAATTAGGGAAGCAATCGTATGTAAAATGATCACTGCGATGCCAGCTTGAGCAATGAATAGGGGCAAACGTTCCGATTCTCGGATTATTAATAAGCAGATAATAACTGCTAGAAAAATTACGGCTAAACGATTAGTTATCGGTTCCAGACTTTTGGCCAGTAAAGGGAAGTAATGGCGGATAGTCATACCGATAACCAGGGGTAAAACT
>VYLU01000092.1_pt1 | contig 20194 bp, 21 predicted proteins | sample 5114211 | NCBI WGS metagenome assembly VYLU01 (sample SAMN12291803, study PRJNA351875) | freshwater metagenome | isolation source: freshwater lake | place: USA: Michigan, Little Long Lake | collected 2013-08-08 | reverse complement strand
ACCAATAGGCTTTTTCCATGGGGAGCATTTTAGCATATATTTCGTAAATGTGTTAATATTTAACAGTAAAGCCGTCGTAGAACGACGGGGTTTCAGACCCAAAATTTTCGATGAGCAATTGTTTAGGTGTGTTAGGCCACCTAAAGGGCCGACCCTAAAAACCTGAGAACGAACCATTCATAGACAAAACTCTCATGCAGAAACCGCAAGTTATTTTTCTCGATGCTGTGGGTACTCTTTTTGGAGTAAAAGGCAGTGTCGGAGCAATTTATAGCCAAATAGCGGCGGATTTTGGGGTAGAGGTGGCGGCCGAGAGTCTAGAACAATCTTTCTTGGCTATTTTCCCCACTTCTCCCCCTCTCGCTTTTCCTAACGTTGAACCTGCACAAATTCCTGAGTTAGAGTATCAGTGGTGGCGATCGCTGACTGGGGCAGTTTTTAATAATTTAGGTTATCTGGCACGATTTCCCGATTTTGAGGCTTTTTTTGGCCAACTTTATCGTCATTTTGCCACGGCCGAGCCTTGGGTGCTGTACGAGGATGTCATTCCCGCTTTAAGACTCTGGCAGATTCAGGGGATCGAGTTGGGCATTATTTCTAATTTTGATAGTCGTATCTACCAAGTTTTGGCTGAATTAGGCTTAGAATATTTTTTTCGATCGATCACGATTTCTTCCCAGACAGGAGCGGCTAAACCCGATCCGGAAATTTTTCAAATCGCCCTACAAAAACATGATTGTTCCCCCGCACAAGCTTGGCATATTGGCGATAGTAAAAAAGAGGATTACCAAGGAGCAAAATCCTTGGGTATAGAAGCGTTTTTAATTAAAAGATCAACAGGTCAAGAGAGAAAAAGTCTTTCAGTGGGAATAGGGGATAGGGAGGGAATACATACCCTACCAGCTAATACCTAACCCTCAAACTGCTTGAATCCCCATCGGGATTTTAGACTGATTCCTGCGATGGAATGGAAGTAGATTCTGACTGATCAGCGTTAGGGTCTGTCTCTTTGGGGGCGGCCACTTTTACCAAAGCATGACGCAAAACATCTTCTCCGAGAGTGTATCCTCGCACTAACTGCTCGACCACCGTGCCTTCGGGATGTTCATCGGTGTACTCCCGCATCATCGCTTCGTGGTAGGTGGGATCAAAGGGTTGACCTTCCGAACGCATGGGGGAAACGCCTAAACGCTTGAGACTCTCTACTAAGATTTTATAGACCCCTTGGTAACTCTTGTGAATACCCATCTCGCCATCATTAGCCGGTTTAATTTGAGTACGGGCGCGCTCAAAATTATCCACCACGCCAAGAATTTCCATCAGGGTTTTGCCCTTGATTTTTGTTTCCAGTTCCTCTTTTTCCTTGGCTGTGCGTTTGCGAAAATTGTCGAAATCGGCCGCTAGAGTGATATAGCGTTTCTTGTAGGCATCAACCTGTTGGGTTTGTTCCTCTAGCTGCTGTTTGAGATTGTCGATTTCCTCTTGTAGAGCATCGATAGTCATTCCGCCTAGAAGGGAAAATTCCTCGCTAGAGGCTGCTTGGTTCGTCACCGTTTTGGCTTCATCGGTGACACTGGCTTCCGATTCGGTTGTAAGGGATTCGGGGTAATTAGGAAAGGATTCTTGGTTTTCGTCGAAAATTACTGAGGTATTTGGTTCTGCACTCATAGTATACAATTTTAGTGGTGAATTTGGCAATATATGACCATTTACTGCTAATTTTGGTTTTTAAGTACCAGCTAATAATCAAGGTTTAACCTTTAATGTAACATTTTGTGGACAAGATGCGTAACTGGATATAAGCGACCCCGATAGATAATCGGTGATCTAGAAAAATTTTTGCTAGAATGCAATTTTCTCAGTAAAATTGGGAACATTGAAGGGTAGTGGAGAGGTTAAGAATCGTCTATGACATTTTCTTCCAAGAAAACCCGTGCCGTTGCCCTGCGCAATGACTTTTCGCCCTTTGGTAACAAGTTGGTGCAGTCGGGATATATCGGTGCCGACCAGATGCAACAGGCCCTAGTGGAAACACGGAAATCGGGACGATCGCTAGTAGAAATATTACAACAAGTAACCGGGCGCCCTTTGCCCCCGGATTTACAGCGACAGTATAAGAAAAACCAGTTATTTGAACTAAAAATTCTCTACGGAGTCGAATCGATCGACCCCGAATTAACCGATGTGGATGGACTGGAAATAGCCCGATTGATCGATTCGTTGATTCCGATCGATCTTTGTCGTCGCTATCGTCTCATCCCCCTGCGAAAGATCGAAGGAGAGCCGGCTGCGATTTTGATAGCCATGGTCGATCCCGACAACCTCGATGCTTCCGACGATATTAATCGTATTCTCCGTCCCAAGGATTTAGGTTTACAGCGTTTGGTGATTACCGGCGAAGATTATGAAAGATTACTGGAAAAATTCCACTCGGCTCAATCGGAACTAGAACAGGAAAAAGCCCGACGGCAAAAAGAAAAAGAACTGGAAAAACTCTCGGATCTCACCGATATTGTCGGCAATATTGATGTGGCCTCCGGGGGTGCTAACGATGAAGCGGCCGATGATCTCGGAGAAGGGGACGCTAATCAAGCCCCCGTCATCAACCTCGTCAATAAAATTCTAGCTAAAGCCCTACAGGAAGGGGCTTCCGATATTCACATCGAACCCCAAGAAGAATTCCTGAAAATTCGCTTTCGCAAAGATGGAGTTCTTCATCAAGCTTTTGATCCACTGCCGAAAAAAATTACCCCGGCGGTTACAGCCCGTTTTAAAATCATGGCCGATCTCGATATCGCCGAACGTCGTCTTCCCCAAGATGGTAAAATTCGGCGGATATATCAAGGGCGGAAAGTGGATTTTCGGGTTAATACCCTACCCAGTCGCTACGGGGAAAAAGTCTGTTTACGGATTCTCGACAACTCGGCTACCCAGTTGGGTTTAGATAAACTAATCACCGACCAAAAGACCCTGCAAATCGTCCGAGACATGGCTAGTCGTCCCTTTGGTCTGTTGCTGGTGACAGGACCGACTGGTTCAGGGAAATCCACCAGTTTATACTCGGTGTTAGCGGAAAGAAATCACCCTGGAGTTAATATTAGTACCGCCGAAGACCCGATCGAGTATTCTCTACCAGGCATCACCCAGGTGCAGGTAATTCGCGAGAAAGGCATGGATTTCGCCTCGATTCTGCGGGCATTTATGCGACAAGACCCGGATATTATTCTGGTGGGAGAAACTAGGGACAAGGAAACGGCTAAAACAGCGATCGAGGCCGCCTTGACCGGTCACTTGGTCTTAACTACCCTACACACCAACGATGCCGCAGGTGCGATCTCTCGTCTCGATGAGATGGGGGTTGAACCGTTTATGATTTCTGGTTCTCTCTTGGGAGTCTTGGCCCAGCGTCTCATGCGGCGCGTCTGTAGCCAATGTCGAGTCGCCTATCACCCCACCCAAGAGGAATTAGCCCGTTTTGGTCTTGCCGCTGCCAATGAACGGGAAGTGACCTTTTATAAGGCTAATACCCTGACCCTAGAGGAAATTCAACAGGCGCGAAAACAGGGTAATCTTTGTCCCAAATGTGGTGGCAGCGGTTATAAAGGTCGCGTCGGGGTCTATGAGGTAATGCAAAATAGTGAACGACTACAGCAGTTAATTAACCAAGGGGCAACCACCGATCGCATTAAGGAGACGGCCGTCGATGAGGGCATGGTGACACTCCTAGCCTACAGTTTAAATCTGGTGCGCGAGGGTTACACCACCCTGGAAGAAGTGGAACGGGTGACATTTACCGATTCTGGTCTGGAAGCGGAACTAAAAGCCAAACGGAAAAGCGGTTTAATCTGTCGTGGTTGTCGCGCCGAACTACAACCAGAATGGCTCGATTGTCCCTATTGTATGACACCGCGATTTAGTGACTAAGACAGTTTTTCAGTTATCAGTTATCAGTTATCAGTTATGAGATTTGAGTTTTAAGTAAGGAGTATTAAGTGAGTAGTCTTAAATAGCACTTTCCCAATGTCTTTTCACTGTTCACTGGTTACTGGTTACTGTTCACTGATTTTACCTTATAGATGGGGTTTAACTTATGGAATTAATGATCGAAGATTTAATGGAACAATTGGTCGAGATGGGCGGTTCCGATATGCACATTCAGTCTGGGGCGCCGGTCTATTTTCGCATCAGTGGCAAACTGTCCCCGATTAATGAAGAATCTTTAACCCCGCAAGATTGTCAGAAATTGATTTTTAGTATGCTCAATAATACCCAAAGAAAAGAGTTAGAGCAGAATTGGGAATTAGACTGTTCTTATGGGGTGAAAGGATTAGCAAGATTTAGGGTCAATGTTTATAAAGAAAGGGGGGCTTATGCAGCTTGTTTACGGGCTTTGTCCTCTAAAATTCCTAACTTTGAACAATTAAATTTACCTAGAGTAGTACGGGAGTTATCGGAAAGACCGAGGGGATTAATTCTCGTAACCGGCCAAACAGGTTCAGGTAAAACTACCACTTTAGCGGCAATTTTAGACTTAATTAATCGGACTAGGTCTGAACATATTTTAACGGTAGAAGACCCAATTGAATACGTTTTTCCTAATATAAAAAGTCTGTTTCACCAACGACAAAAAGGAGAAGATACCAAGAGTTTTGCTAACGCTTTAAGAGCATCTTTACGGGAAGATCCTGATATTATCCTTGTGGGAGAAATGCGGGATTTAGAAACAATTAGTTTGGCAATCACGGCGGCAGAAACCGGTCACTTAGTCTTCGGAACCCTACACACTAGCTCGGCAGCGGGAACAGTGGATCGGATTATTGACGTTTTTCCTGCTAACCAACAGGCACAAATTCGCGCCATGTTATCCAATTCTTTACTAGCAGTTTTTAGTCAAAACCTAGTCAAGAAAAAAAATCCTAAACCCGGGGAATTTGGTCGGGCAATGGTACAGGAAATCATGGTGGTAACTCCAGCGATCGCTAACCTAATTCGGGAAGGAAAAGCCCCCCAAGTCTATTCAGCAATTCAAACGGGAATGAAGTTAGGAATGCAAACCATGGAACAGGGATTAGCTAATTTAGTTGTTAGGGGTGTTGTCTCTTTGGAAGAGGCCATTTCTAAAAGCGGTAAACCCGATGAATTACAACGTCTTATCGCCGGGGCCGGCGCTAACGCTAAAGCCCGGATTTAATCACAAATAGTAACCTTTAAGCGTTCGTCAGCCCCTATCAGTTATCAGTGAACAGTAACCAGTAATCAGTGAAAAGAAAGTACCGAAGTTTTCACTTAACAGTATCTAGGGTTTGCGGCAGGGCAGGGTGTGGGGTGTGGGGTGTGGGGTGTGGGGTTTTATCGATTTTCAGGTGGTCAACTACCTAATTTTCAGGGAAAAAGTACCTGAATTTTCCCCCCGATCACCCCTAGCCAAGGCACTTTTCGAGGGGAAAAAAGTCTAAAAGTCTTATCCAACAAGGTTTTTAGATTTATTCAGCAAACCCTATCTACCCACTTAAAACTCCAATCTGATAACTGATAACTGATAACTGATAACTGATAACTGATAACTGATTTGTCCTATGCCTAATTTTGTCGCACAAGTTAAAAACGGCTCTGGAAAAGTTTTCCAAGAGAAAGTTGAGGCCATGTCTCCCGAACAGGCCCGGACGATGCTGAGGGCAAAATATGCCGCCGTCGGTAAGGTCAAAAAAGTGGGGGGAGAGATCGATCTTTCCGGTTTAAAGTTGATGTTTGCCAGCATTTCCATCAAAGATAAAGCGGTTTTTTCCCGTCAATTTTCGGTAATGATTAATGCTGGTGTGGCGATTGTGAGATGTTTGGGAGTTTTGGGGGATCAATGCGGTAATCCCAAGATGAAAAAAGCCCTACAAGCGATTAGTGCTGAGGTACAGCAAGGGACTCCGTTATCGGAAGCGATGGCCAAACATCCCGAATGTTTTGATGAACTTTATGTCAGTATGGTCGAAGCTGGAGAGACGGGGGGGGTACTCGATGAAGTGCTGAACCGTCTCTCGAAACTTTTGGAAGATATGGCCCGCTTGAAAAACCAGATTAAATCAGCGATGACTTATCCGGTAGCGGTGGGAATTTTGGCGATAATTGTGTTTTTCGGGATGACAATTTTTTTAATTCCCGTGTTTGCGAAAATTTTCACCGATTTAAACGTGCCACTACCAGCTTTAACGCAATTTATGCTCTTTTTAAGTGGTGTGATGCGTAGTTGGTTGATTTTAATTCCGATTGTCACCATTGTTGCCACGGTTTTTTTACTGCGTCGCTATTACAAAACCCCGATGGGTCGTCTGCAAATTGACCAGTTTTTCCTTAAAATGCCTCTTTTTGGTGATTTGAATGAAAAATCGGCTGTGGCTAGATTTTGCCGGGTTTTTGGGACTCTGACGCGTTCTGGTGTCCCGATTTTAAGTTCCCTCGACATCGTTTGTAATACGGTGGGTAATCAGGTAATTGCCAATGCGATTTCCGGTGCCAAGGCGGAAATTCAGCAGGGGGGAATGATGAGTTTGGCCCTACAAAAAGCCAATGTTTTCCCACCTTTGGCAATTCAAATGATTAGTATTGGGGAGGAAACGGGAGAATTAGATGCCATGATGATGAAAGTGGCGGATTTCTACGAAGATGAGGTGGAACAGGCCGTTAAAGCTTTAACCAGTATCATTGAACCCTTGATGATGGTTGGTATTGCGGGGATCGTGGGAACTATTCTTTTGTCTATGTATCTGCCCATGTTTAAAATCTTCGACGCGTTGGGATAAGTTTATCAGTGATCAGTGATCAGTGACTATTGCCGGTAGCTGGAAATCAGCAAGATTTTAATTTTTATCTCCTTTTATTTGATTAGGTGAATCTGTGTCTTACGAAACTTTATTAGCGGAATATAGCTGTCGTCAGGGGGCGATCGAATTATTGCGACAATATCGCCCTTATTTAGAGTTAATTCCTAGTATGCGTCGTCCTGAAGAGAGTTTAATTACTATTCCCTTGCCCTTGGTCAGAATTCGTCCATCTTCTGCCCTTGAATCTAGAAAGACGGTACAATTAGCTTGTGATTTGGCTATTCTGATGTGTGATCCGGAATGGAAAATTAAATTAGGTTCAGAAATCCTGATTTTTATCCATCGTCCGGGGGAAGATTTTTCTGATTTGTTGAAACGCTGGCGCGAAACACAAATATGTTTAGATAAAGAATATGAATGGTTAATGCCCCCCAGAGAACAACATATGTTTAGTGAAGGTGCAGAAACAATTCATCCTTTATTTGTGGTTTTTGATCAAACGGCCGAGAGAATAAAAAAGGGTTTAAGAGGGGCTTTTTTACCGATGGTTGTTCAAAGTTATCGGCCAGCTTTGATTGATGATTGCTTAGAATTAGTCGATCAAGATTAGCTGACTCTCTGGGGGGGTGCATCTCATTTTTGTAAATCTACTAATTTGGGATTTTTAGTTCTTCGGTTTGTCTTATGCAACGTACAGGGTTATAAGGAATGAAACTCTTATAGAGAAAGACATTTGGCGATTTTTGTTAATTGTTTTCGATCTAGAGCGAACTAATCAATTAAATCTCTTGCCAGATAAGGATTTAGTCGATTTATGCCACCCTATCGAACCATACTAAGTAACGAAGAACTGGATTTTTCAGGGGAAACTTTCTCCTAAAATTGGGCGTTACTTTCGGTTTTATGACTCAATCCAAGCTTTTGGGGGGTAGAACCCCCCAAAACCCCCCGCGCATTAGCTTAACTGTGAGATGCTTACACGCGATTGTTCATATTTTTGTACTAATTTAAGAGTCACTGATAATTGCTGATTGTCGGTATTGCTGCAAATGTGGGATGCACCCCCCGCTGATTGTCGGTATTGCTGCAAATGTGGGATGCACCCTCTCTGGGGTTAGTCAGAAAAATAGAGAGTCAAGGAGAACAGTTTACGATGGTTAAGTTCCTAAAATCAAGCACTGACGATGGCAATTAAGCAGCGAAATTTCCTGTCCAGAAACCCTTTCTAACATCTCGACGATATGATCGGGCTGTAGTAAAGTGCCATCATTGCGACAACTGCCCACATAGCACAAAACGGCTTCCTTGTCAACAGTTTTTAACTCTAATTCATATAATTGTTCTCGCAGATTAATTGTGACTTTTTTGCCGGATTTGGTGGTTTTTTCCCGTTCCATCACCGTTGCTTGCTTAATTGCCTCGATCCAATTTTGCCATTGTTGGCAGTCAATTCCCTCACTGTTAAAAGTGAGCAAATACTCAGCTTTTTCTAACAAACGGGTGGCAGCGGGGGCATTTAAGGGAATTTCTTCCACCTGATAAACTGGTAAATCTGCGGGTAATTGTGCGCTTAATTGCTGTTTAAACCTCTCTAAATCCATCACTTTTGTCAATTCAAAATCGACAATCTCACCGCTACTGGTTGCTCCCAAGGATAAGGCATTTGCGATCGAAATGCGCGGACCAGGGTGAAATCCACCGGTAAAGGAAATGGGAATAGCAGCGCGACGGACGACGCGATCAAATAAACGCACCAGATCCAAGTGGCTAACTAGGGCCATTTCGCCAATTTTGCCAAACCAAACCCGAATTCTTTGAGCGCGTTCTTGATTGGGTTGAAAATGTCCGGCAAAAGCGGGAATCGGAGGCGCTTCAATAACGATATTATGGCCAAAATCGAGGCTACAAACGCCACAATGGGAACAACCTTCAAAAGAACAATCGGGGACTGTTGCCGCGTCTAGGGCGCGTTTTAAGTCCTCCTGGAGCCATTTTTTATCGATACCGGTATCCAGATGATCCCAAGGCAAAGGACGCTCTAAAATATCTTTGTCTGCATCGGCAAAAATATGCCATTCTCCCTGTTCTATCTGACGATATTTCCAAGTTAAACCGGATTCTTCGATCGCCTGTGACCATGCTTGATAGGCTTTTTCTGTATTATCCCACCAAGCATCCATCCCGGCTCCCAATTGCCAAGCGCGCAGCACCACTTTACCTAAACTTCTGTCACCGCGACCGATAAAATCTTCCATAGCCGAGATGCGGACATCGGTATAATTGACTTTTACCCCTCTCATGCCTTGGAATTCCTGTCTTAATAACTCCTGTTTGCGGATAAATTCGGCCGTCGAGACGGAATGCCACTGGAAGGGAGTATGGGGTTTGGGCGTAAAATTAGAGATAGTTAGGGTAAAATCGAGGGGTTTCCGCTTCGGTAAACGACATTCCCGACGTAACCAGCGCAGGGTTTCCGCGATACCAATTACATCGACATCGGTTTCCCCTGGCAAACCAATCATAAAATAGAGTTTGACCTTATCCCAACCCTGTTCAACGGCAGTTTTTATCCCTCTGAGTAATTCTTCGTTGGTTAACCCTTTGTTAATCACATCGCGCATTCGTTGGGTTCCCGCTTCCGGTGCAAAGGTTAAACCTGATTGACGATTGCCCCCAATTATGTTAGCAATATTTTCGTCAAAGCGATCGACTCTTTGACTGGGTAACGATAGAGAGATATTCTCATTCTGGAGACGGTTTTTAATCTCCATACCCACAGCAGGTAACGCTAGATAATCGGAGCAACTGAGAGATAATAAGGAAAATTCGTTATATCCCGTCGCTCGCATTCCTTTTTCAATCGATTCGATTACTGCTTCCGGTTGCACATCCCGCGCAGGACGGGTTAACATCCCCGGTTGACAGAAACGACATCCCCTAGTGCAACCGCGACGAATTTCCACCACCAGGCGATCGTGAACCGTTTCCACGAAGGGAACTAAACCGATAGAATAGGCTGGGATAGGAGTGGCTACCCGGCGTAAAATTCTTTTCGGTACATCGTCACGATTGGGGATAACTGCACCCACTGGGGTGACATGGTAGAAACGCGGGACATATACCCCCGGAATTTGGGCTAAATCTAGTAATAGTTCTTCTTTGCTTAGATTAGCTAGTTTACCTTCTTCTAAAATTAAACCGATTTCTGGCAATAATTCTTCGCCATCACCAAGGGCGATAAAATCAAAAAAGTCGGCATAGGGTTCGGGGTTAGAGGTGGCAGTTTGTCCCCCGGCAAAAATTAGCGGATAGTTACCTGAGTCTCTTTCTCTCCAAGTTAAGGGAATTGCCGCTAAGTCGAGCATTTCTAAAATATTGGTAGCTCCTAGCTCGTAACTGAGACTAAAACCCAGAATATCAAAATCTGTGAGGAAGCGACGGGATTCTAGGGCAAATAAGGGGGTTTTTGTCTGTTTGAGTTTTTGGGCTAAATCCGCTGCGGGTAAATAAGTGCGATCGCAGAGTTGGTGGGGTTGTGCATTGAGGATATTGTAGAGGATAATATGGCCGAGGTTAGATGCCCCCACTTCGTACACTTCCGGATAGGTTAGCACCCAACGAACCACAGCACTTGTCCATTCTTTATGTTTAGCACCTAACTCGTTGCCCAAATAACGCGCTGGTCGAAAAATGTCGGGGGTGAGTAGTTGGTCTAAAGCAATAGTCACGGCAATCTACCTCAGATATCGTCAGCAATGGGTGCTTTTCTACTATAGCAGCCAGAATCGAGTCAGTTATCAGTTATCAGTTTTCAGTTCACTGATTACTGTTTACTGTTTACTGTTTACTGTTCACTGAAAATACACCCCACTTCCCCGTCTCCCTAAAATTCCAGAGGTTATAAGATAATTAAGCGACATTAATCTTGATTTCATGAAAGAACCGTTAATTGAATTGAGAGGAGTATCGAAAAGATTCGGGGATAATGTTATTCTCGACGGTTTAGATTTAACCATTTATCGAGGGGAGGCCCTGGTAATTATCGGGCCATCGGGAACGGGAAAATCAACGGTTTTACGGTTAATTGCGGGATTAACGGGGATAAATGCCGGAGAAATTTATATTAAAGGTCAATTGCGTCAGGGATTGCTAGAAGATGGTCGGGAAGCGATGCGAACTTCCTTAGTTTTTCAGCAAACGGCCCTGTTTGATTCTCTCACCGTCGGGGAAAATGTCGGTTTTTATCTTTATGAACAAACTAATTTAAAAAAAGCCATAATTAGGGAATTAGTGGAAAAAAGCCTGGAAATGGTCGGTTTACAGGGAATTAGTGACCTTTATCCCTCGGAACTATCGGGGGGAATGCGTAAACGGGTGGCTTTTGCCCGCGCTATTATCACTAATCCCGATAATCAGGCCGATAATCCCGAATTACTGCTGTATGATGAACCTACCGCTGGATTAGACCCGATAGCTTCCACAATTATCGAGGATCTAGTGCGGACTCTCCATGAAAAATCAGGGTCTGCGAACACTTATGTGATGGTTTCTCACCAACAAAGTACCATCCGACGCACCGCCGATCGAGTAGTATTTCTCTATCAGGGAAAAGTGCAATGGCAGGGATTAGTGGCAGATATCGATCGTACCGATCATCCCATGATCCGGCAATTTTTTAGCGCCAGCATTGAAGGCCCGATTAGGACAATCGTTTAAGCTAGATTAAGCTAAATTAAGAACTATCGAGAATGAGAGAAAAATCATGCAGAGTTCGCGAGCTTTACGGGAAGGAAGACTAGGTTTGTTTGCCCTAGGCGGATTATTGGTCTTTGGGGCGCTCGCTATCTGGGTTCGCGGGGGGGGATTTGGTCAAAGAACCTATCAATTAATCTTCGAGTTTGCCGACGTGGAAGGGTTACAAGTCGGGGCGCCGGTGCGTTTTCGCGGGGTGAGAGTGGGAAGAATTACGAGTTTTATCCCCGGGAGTAATCAAGTGGAGGTTATTGCCGAGATAGCTTCTGCTAATTTAGTTATGCCTAGGAAGGTAACTGTTACTACCAATCTTTCCGGATTAATTGGGGAGGCAGCCATCGATATCACTCCCTTAGTTTCTTTAAGTGCTGAGGCCAAAAATCTCGACCCTCTGAGTCCCGACTGTAATCAACAGTTAATTCTCTGTAATAATACTCGTTTACAGGGGACAACAGGAACACAATTAATGTCTAGTGTTGGTCGTTTAGTGGATACTTTTACCAGTCCTGAATTTGTGGGTAATCTCAATGATGTCACCAAAAATACCGCTATAGCAGCTCAAAAAATCGCCCGTTTATCCGATGATACCTCCCAGACTATCCGTAATGCCCAAAGAGAAATCTCTCGTCTATCTTTGGAATTAGCTACCACCAGTCGCTCGGTCACTAATACGGCTAATAATGCCTCCCGTTTTGTCAATACTTTAGATAATACCGTTCAGGAAAATCGCAGTCAAATCAGCAGGACTTTTCAACAATCTTCCCAATTAGTCGCTAATCTCAATGCTGTTCTCAGCGAAAATCGCGGACAAATTGTTAATACTCTCGATAATATTAATCAAGCTAGTTTAGGTATTGGTAGTCTCGCTAATAATCTCAATAATACCGCCCTGAGGTTGAATGCAGGTTTAGATGAAATTGATACTAAACAAGTCATGCAAAATATCGAGACTATTTTGAATAATGCGGTGGAAACATCGAATAATTTACGAGAAATTACTAAAACTATTAACGATCCTGCTACAATTGTCGTACTGCAAAAAACTCTCGAATCCGCTAGGGTGACTTTTGAAAATACTCAAAAAATCACCTCCGATATCGATGAGTTAATTGGTGATCCCCAATTTCGCGAGAATTTAAGACGTTTAATCGATGGCTTAAGTAATCTGCTTTCTTCCGGGGAACAATTAGAATATAATTTGCGTATCGCTCAAACTTTGGATACCATGACTCAAGAGTTAGCTAAACAAAAAGTTTTGACCATCTCTCGACCTTTAAATCCTAAGCAAATGCAACTCTATCACCAATTTATCGTTCAACAACCTCAAACGAGTGAAAAATGACAAAACAGCACAATTCAAGCGATTTTCAGGGATCAGTAAACAGTAAACAGTAATTGGTGAACTGATAACTGATAACTGATAACTGATAACTGATAACTGATAACTGATAACTGATAACTGATAATAATATGTTGAAATCAATTTGTATTACTCTTGGAACTCGTCCCGAAGCGATTAAATTAGCTCCCGTTATTCGTACTTTTCAAGAATCGGAACAGTTTCAAACCCATGTAATTCTGACGGGACAGCATAAAGAAATGGTAGCGCAGGTGATGAAATTATTTGCTTTAAAAGCAGATGAAAATCTGGATATTATGCAAACCCATCAAACTTTAACTGATATTACTTGCCGCAGTTTACGGGGTTTAGAAACGGTTTTTGAGCGTATAAAACCAGATTTAATTATTGTGCAAGGTGATACTACTACGGCTTTTGCTGCTGCTTTAGCGGCTTTTTATCAACAAATTCCTATCGCCCATGTGGAGGCAGGATTAAGAACTAATGATATCTATAATCCCTATCCCGAAGAAGCTAATCGTCGCCTAATTTCTCAACTGACTACCCTACATTTTGCTCCCACTACTTTAGCCGTGGAAAATTTACAAAAATCAGGGGTGACAGGAAATATTCACCACACCGGCAATACGGTTATTGATGCTTTATTAACCGTAGCCAAAACCGCACCAGAATGTCAAATTGCGGGCTTAAATTGGTCAGATTATCGGGTTTTATTAGCCACGGTTCACCGCCGAGAAAATTGGGGCGAACCCCTACAGGATATTATCAAAGGATTTACTTTGTTGTTAGAAAAATATGCCGATACAGCCCTATTATTACCCCTCCATCGCAATCCCACCGTCCGAGAACCAATACAGTCCGCTTTGGGCAATCATCCCAGGGTATTTTTAACTGAACCTCTCGATTATGCCGAGTTAGTGGGGGCGATTCAACGCTGTTATTTATTATTAACTGATTCTGGGGGTATTCAAGAAGAAGCGCCTAGTTTAGGAAAACCGGTTTTAGTATTGCGAGAAACCACGGAAAGACCGGAAGCAGTACAAGCGGGAACAGCGAAATTAATTGGTACTAATCCAGAGCAAATTTTAGCACAAGCGGGAGAATTATTAGGGGATAAAATCGCCTATAATCGTATGGCTAATGCCATTAATCCTTTTGGAGATGGACAAGCATCCCAAAGAATCCTCCAAATCGTCCAAGATTTTTTGGCTTAATCTATGACTACTTGGTTGGGTATCGACCCCGGATTAGCGATTGTCGGTTGGGCTATTCTCCGGGATAATAGTGAGTTAATGCCGATTTTAGTCGATTACGGCACGATCGAAACTTCTAAAAATCTCTCTACTGCCCAGCGTTTGATCGAAATTGAACGGGATTTAAAGGAGTTAATCGCAGAATATAAACCGGGAGAAATTGCCGTGGAAATGCCCTTTTTTAACCGGCAAATCAAGGCAGCCGGTGGAGTCCTGCAAGCCTTAGGAATTATCAATCTAGTTAGCTGTCGCGATGGGGGAATTGAACCGATTTTCCTCCATCAAGCTAGTTGGAAATGTCATCTCGGCCATGGTAAGGCCACTAAAGCTGAGGTGGCCGAACAAATTAAGTATTTATTCGGATTGACAAAAATGCCCATTAATGATGCTGTAGATGCTATAGCGATCGCCTATGCTGCTTTCAGTGGCGTTCGCAATCAAATCTCTTGAAGTAATTTGACGCAATTGGCCCAAAAATTTAGCTGACAACTAAAAGCCATTTTTAAGCTTGGACTGTCTTAGTTCGATGGGACGGTTGAAGATAATAAGGCCTTCAAATATCTTTGATTAGCGTTGGGTTTCCTTCCCCAACCCAACCTACCATATCAGCGATCACACCAAAGGGTTTAAGTGTGGACATTGTGATAATTGTCATCGTCAATGCTAACAAAAATATGGTATAGTTCTTAAATGAGTATAAGTTTAAAATAATGAAAATAAAAGTTTCCGAAAAAAAGCGATCATCAAACGGAGTTAACCCTCAGTTAAAAGATATTGCCTATTCTATGGACGCACTGATTCCAGGCTTTTATATTTGGTTGGGTTCTTTTTGTTGGCGATTGGGGGGTAGTGATGCAGAAGAAAGTTATCCAGGAACAATACATAGTTTTGCTGGTATCAGCTTAGTTTTACCTGGTTATCAAATTTTTACAACCTATAAAGGGAGTTATGACCCTCGATAAGCATCAAATTGATGGTCTTTCTCCCATTTCATCTAAAATAATGCCAGCAGAAGTTTTTGAACAATTGATGTTCAATGCCGGTTATACCGTTGTTGGGTCTGCTCCAGCCAAGGGAAATAGAATTAAAGTTTGGTGGAATCATTCTAGTTTTCGTCGTGTTGAAGCAATTTATAGTGACGATAGAAGTCTGGTTATTACGGCTTATCATCCATGAATCATGAGCTTTCTGTGACGAAAATATATTTATTGTTTACCCACAACGGGCCCAACCTACAAGATCAGCGATCGCACTGTAGGTTAAGGGGTTATTATCGGCATCGGTGGCGGTAATTGTGCCTACAGGAGTATTGATGGTGCAAGTTAATGTTGTCTTCCCTCAAAAAGTATATGGCAAGAAGAACTAATCATCTCATGACTGGTCACTTAAAGACAAAAATGACGATTATAGGTGTTTTTGTCGCTATTTTCTGGATTGTAGAAATTTTAAACCAATTTGTTTTTGATCATCAATTAAATCAATATGGCATTATTCCTCGTTCTTGGCCTTTTGGGTTAAGAGGGATTTTATTCGCCCCGTTTTTACATGGTGGTTTCAAAGATCTTATTGTCGGTACTATAGGGTTTGTTATTTGTAGCTGGTTGGTGATGCGATTAAAAATACGTGATTTTTGGATTGTTACTATCATCACTATGATTGTTGGAGGATTGGGGATTTGGATCTTCGCCCCGACTAACACTCCTCAGATTGGGTTGAGTAGCCTGATTTTTGGCTATCTAGGATTTTTAGCGTTAGGAGGTCAGAGTAATTTTGATCCAAATTATGATAAGGATGGCTTTCTGGTCAATTTTTTATATGTTTACCTTTCAATTTTTTTAGTTTTTGTTTTTATATATGGGCAACAAATTTCTCACTTGCTATCTGGATTTTTAACTGGCACTTTAGCGGCTGAGTTCATTGCTCAAGAAAAAGGAAGAGCCATGAGAAGTGTGTTTTTTCGTCTATTTTTCTTTATTTTTATCACTTTTTGGTTTGTAAATTGGCTATTGACTGGTGATAATTTCATCAATGGAGGATCTTCAAGCACATCAGGGGAGCAGAAAGATACAATTCCTCAAGCGGGTCACGCAGAGGCGCGTCATCGTGATCGTGTAGAAGCAGAAGAACGATATCGCCAGTGGAAAGAACAAGAACAGCGCGATTGGGAAGAACAACAACGGCAAAATAATGAAGATCGTTGATGGCGGTAATTATATCATGCTTAAGTCAAACAGATTCAAGGTAAAGGAAGATAATCAATTCGGTCTTGATACTCATTATCAAATGAAGCTTCAGCCGCCATAATTAACTCATCTATATTTTCCCCAATACTCAAATTAGGATTCAGAATAAAAATACCAGGAATATGACGATTTTTTGCTGTATGGTCAACCAAATGTACTGGCATAGAAGTCCGATTATTTGTTACCAGAATAAAATTATTTTCTTCACACCAGCAGAGAATTTCAGGATCTAATGTTCCTTTATCTGGTGTAACAGGTTCTCCAATCACTCTAATAACTAAATCAGGCTTGAGTCTTCTTAGTTGAGTCGCATAGAGAGGATCAACATTTTCATCTAAGAGATATTTCAGACTCATTTGCTTGTTTGATTGCTTTTCTTTGTTGCCTTAACTTTCTCAATTTTTCTGCAACAGGAGGAGGATTTTGTTTTTGTATTTCTCTCATTCTTTCTCCATGTTCGATCCATTCGGTTAAGTAATTGGTTATTTTTTCTTGCTCATGCAAATAGTAATGGTTTCAATACCAATTCTTGTTCCTTTTAACCGAATGTCATTAGGGGCTAGAAAGTTAAAATAGTCTTCGAGTTGCATCATAAAATTTACCGAAGCTGTACTGAATCTAAAAAATAAGCTTGCCTAATTTCTTGTACACCATGCTGTACTGGTACTTCCATCTGGTGCAGTGTAATCTTGGTAATTACCATCACTACATTTTGCACCCGTAAAATTAGTATCTGTAACATCTGCACCTGTAAAATTAGCCCTTCTTATATTAGCATTCATCAAACTTGCTCCTCTTAAATTAGCATCCATTAATTGTGCAAAACTAAGATCGGCACTGTTAAGTCTTGCATTAGATAAATTTGCTCCTATTAACTTAGTCTCGCTTACATAACCTCCGAAAGAAGCTCCAGTCAAAATTGCATTACTTAAATTTGCTTTTGTCAAATCAGAACGACTTAGATTAACACCACTCAAATCCGCACCTTGTAAATTCGCTTGTCTTAAATTTAAACCACTTAAATCAGCCCCACTGAGATCACATCCTGGACATTGTTTGGTTTGCTTAAATTTCTTGACGTGATCGGGATTTTCAGCACGGCTAGGATTAGCTAAACTAACACAAGATAGGATAAAAATTGAAAAAAGAGTAGTTAATTTCATAACTGTTCCACCTCAATCAACTTGAAAACGGGATAACCAACGGACTATCGTAACACAGAATTTTCCTAAAATATTCAAGATAATAGCAAAATTTTATGATTCCCTGCTACCATCCAAATCTCATTCCCTGCTTGAGCCGCTGCACTAGAGCGCGACAGCTTGACTTGAAAGAAGCTGACCGATGGGGTGACGGCCACCCACAACCACCAGGCTCTCTTGGACTGGGGATGAGAGCCCATCGGCATTTCCTTGTCCGAATCCCGTCTCGTCGGCTCCCACTATCGGCGCGGCTTGGATGTAGGCTTCGGCTTCCGCCACAGAGGGCTGATAGTGCCTCACTTCCTTCCTTTCTCAGACGATTGACTGTCCCCAGAGACATCTTCACCCCAAATAAGTCGGACATCGTACAAACCACCATCCGATGGGAATGACGGTACATTCCACTCAAGACTGAGACGATGGATACCGCTCTCTCGGAGTAGCCGCTCTCTTCTACGTCTTTGGGGAGGAGGGATCGGGTTTTTTCGCCGCAGTAACGCACCAAATCCCCAAAATGGCTACCAGATATTATAAGGCGATCGCCGCTTTGATTGACACAAGCAAAAACTTCAACAGATATAATGGGGCTTGACAGGTGGTATCAGTTATCAAAGCACGGCTCAAGCGATTGAAGGTTGAGTTGGCGTTAAAAAAAGTAACCTTTGGTTGTGTTGGGTTTTGTGCCTTAATCAAACCTACACGCTGTTGTTCTTTATTTTTTAAGTTGAAATTCACAATAATAAACAGTGCCACATTTCCCTAAAGTATTACCCTTTATATCTATGACTACAATCGGAAAAGGTTTCTTTGATGCTAAATGTTGCTGAGTTTTGCGATAGTGAAGAATTTGCAGTCCCTTACTACGAGGTTCTACTACAAAAATATATTTATTGTTTGTCCATTTAATTTGTTTGAGTTTATACTTAAACAATCTGACTTGAGTTTGTGGATTAGGTCTTCCTATTGAATTGGTTTCAGCGAATTTATCGGAGCATTTGTATATTCCATCCACAGACCAAACCCCTGAAAATAAGATTAAATCTCCTCCTCCGCTGGCTCCATAATATTCTGAAAAAGTTAATATATCACTTTTCCAACGTCCATCATTAAGTATTTCTGCATCGGTTGTATTAGTACCAATTCTATGACTATTTCTTCTTATTAGGTTAATTCGTTCTCTTGCACTTGGTATGACAAAAGTATCTGAATTAAAGCAAACTTCAAAAGGAACATTTTTTACTGACTGTGCTTTAACCAAAGGAAAGGAACCAGCAAAAAGCGTTGACAATCCTAATAAGGAAGCACTTAAAAGATTTTGGGAGTTAAATAGTTTCATGGCTTTGTCCTCTGAGAAAACTTAATTAAAATCAAACGTTTTTGTTAACTGTTGGTTGTGTTGGGTTTCGCACATTAAGCCAACCTACACCCTGTTTCAGCTAAAATAGTAGATTATGATTGTCATTGCGAGGGATAGCGAAGCAATCTAATTGCGAGATTTTCTATTGCCTCATTTTAGCTGAAACAGTCCAGTATCCTGAATCTAGCTTGAGCTTTTTATCAGGTATCATGGAGTTAATCTTGTAGGAGCATTCGATATGACTCTGGCATCAGGTGGGCAAGCAACAATCATTCGTACAGAGCGTGGATTGACCATTTCAGGTACACGCATCACTCTTTATGACGTAATGGACTATCGGAAGGCTCATTACCCATCCAAGCTGATCCGTGAAAAACTCGGTCTTAATGATGAGCAGATTCGTTTAGCCCTAGCATATATTGATACCCATCGCGCTGAGGTTGAAGCAGAATACCAAGAATGCCTGCAAACAGCTGCGGAGATTCGGCAATATTGGGAAGAGCGAAATCGTGAACGATTTGCCAAGATCGCAGCGATGCCCCCAAAGCCAGGTCAGGAAGCCCTGCGTGCCAAACTTCAAGCCTGGAAAGCCCGGATTGAAGCCGAATGATGAATTTCTTAATTGATTACAACTTGACAGGTGATGCTGTTTTATTCTGGGGAACTCTTTCGGCTGAAGGATGGCTTGACTTATTAACCATCCGCTTCTTCACCTTTCAGGAAGTTGGCTTGCCGATGGATAGTAGCGATCGCGTCGTTTGGCAATTTGCCCAAACCAACCAGATGATTTTGATTACAGCGAATCGGAATATGAAGGGAGACGATTCTCTAGAACAGACAATACGGGAAGAGAATACGCCAACTTCCTTACCAATTTTGACAATTGGGAATCCTGATCGATTTGATGAGGGCCGCTATCGGCAAAACTGTGCCACTCGTCTGATTGAGATTTTGCTTGATCTCGACAACTACATGGGAGTAGGTCGAATTTTTATTCCCTAAAGATCGCCATCTTCTAGTGGACTGTTTCAGCTAAAATAGTACATTATGATTGTCATTACGAGCGATAGCGAAGCAATCTAATTGCGAGATTTTCTATTGCCTCATCGAAAATTTTGGGTCTGAAACCCCGTCGTTCTACGACGGCTTTACCGTTAAATACTAGCGCATTTACCAAATATATGCTAGAATGTGAGACATGGAAAAAGCCTATTC
>VYLU01000077.1_pt1 | contig 20940 bp, 14 predicted proteins | sample 5114211 | NCBI WGS metagenome assembly VYLU01 (sample SAMN12291803, study PRJNA351875) | freshwater metagenome | isolation source: freshwater lake | place: USA: Michigan, Little Long Lake | collected 2013-08-08 | reverse complement strand
AATAGGCTTTTTCCATGTCTCACATTTTAGCATATATTTGGTAAATGCGCTAGTATTTAACGGTAAAGCCGTCGTAGAACGACGGGGTTTCAGACCCAAAATTTTCGATGAAATGGGAAGAAGTTATGTAAATCGCTACAGTATTTTTGGGGAAGGTCAACGTTGCTCTTAAAAAGAAAGACAAGCTATCTGTTTTCTTAACCTTGCCAAGAAAGTTTTCTTAACCTTGTCATGGGAAAATCTTCGCCATGTTGCAATCGGAAAAAATAACTTTTGCGAGTGTATAAATCTGACACGAGCCGGGCAAGTGACTCAACGCCCACAAATAGGACATTTTAATTGATAACAATACGGAGGTTCTTTTTTTATGGATCCATCACCTCATAAACCTCTATCACCAAGGGCGAGCCCAAGAAAACCGTTTCTTTCCTGGCTGGCTGTTCTTGCCTTAGTTTACCTACTGCTTGTCGGTATTGGAGTTGTTAGCAGAGGCTTTAGAACCACTTTTGGCGATGAGGCACAGCAGCTTTTTGCCTTTGCCGAAAACCCATTTGTGGGACTCGTGGTCGGGATTATTTCCACCGCCTTAGTGCAGTCCTCCAGTGCCACAACCTCAATTATCGTCGGTCTAGTAGCGGGCGGTTTGCCCGTCCCCATCGCAATTCCCATGATTATGGGTTCCAATATTGGTACCTCTATTACCAATGGCATTGCTAGCTTAGGCTTTGTAGGAGGCAGCAAGGAAGAGTTTAAACAAGCCTTTGCCGCATCCGTTGTGCTGGATCTGTTCAATGACTTAAGCAATTAAGCGTTTTTCGCTATCTGCGTCAACCCCATTCAGCGACCACCCTAAAAAAGTGGCGTGGTGAGGAATCGCCGTCCGTTTTACGGCGGCGAGGATGTCAATTCATCCCCTGGAATTCCTCAGTCGGGCTTCTGCCAACCTTTTCTTAGGCGACAAAGATATAAGCGTGGACGATTTTGACCTAGTGGGTGCGATGATTCGACCTGTCCGCGATTCGATTCGGAGCGCAACAGGCTTTCTACCCGAGCCTTACAACGGCATTTTGCAAATTCTCATTGGCATTGGCTTAGTTTTTGCATCAGTGTACTTCCTGGGCAAATTGCTCAAGCAATTGATGATGGGTCGAGCGAAAGATATCCTTCACACCGCTCTGGGCAGAGGGCCGATTGCTGGAATTTTGGCGGGTATATTTGTCACCATCCTGGTGCAATCTTCTTCGGCAACCACCAGTTTGATGATTCCCCTCGCCGGTGCTGGCGTGTTTGGACTCGATGTTATTTATCCCTTTACCCTCGGTGCGAATATCGGGACGACGGTGACTTCCCTGCTGGCAGCTACGGCTGTCACGGGGGAAAGGGCGTTACCCGCTCTAGAGATTGCCAAGGTACACTTGTTTTTTAACCTGTTTGGAGTTTTGCTGATTTTCGGCATTCCCTACCTGCGTCCGTTGCCCGTGATTGGGGCAAAACGCTTGGCTACAGCAGCAAGTGACAATAAGCTCATTGCCTTGGCATATCTCATTGGCGTATTTTTTGTGATTCCCCTGATTCTAGTGGGGCTTTCGATTGTTCTATAAGGGACTCGCACACAAATAGAATACTAGCTATACAGTCGCTTTCTTTAAGTTCTTCAAGGATTCGCCAGATGATTGGGTACATTATTAGAGCCTAAGTCCTTTACCGAAAATTTCGGTTGAATGCCCCGCAGCAATTCTCACTTTACCCATCTTCTGGTAATCTCCAAAAACCCTGACAATTTATAAATTTTGTAGCTCTTATCTAGGAGGTGGTCTTGCTGCATAAATGCCCTAGCAATGCCATCTTATTTTTTGATAAAAATTTGACCAAATAATCAAAATCAAAAAATTTTCACCATCCATTTAGGGCTGATGAGTTACTCTATTCTCAATAAGCCCTGCTTGTTGCTGTGACTAATTACGATTTTTTAATCTTATCTTATCTAGATATTAAAGCAAGTCCTATAGCGTTGTCTCTGGGTCTATGATTTTAAGTGCTTTTCGCACTAGAGATTTTCTCGACCCTATCACCGCAGGTTGTAGAAAAAAAGTCGGTATTCGATGAATACCACTCTACAGTCTATGGAATCAGAAATTATTCGTCTGTTTCTACCTGTGTTTTTTGACGCACCAGACTTTTGCTCGATACTCCCCATCGTCCCAGATAGACGAAATAAACGGAGCGAGTGTAATTTATCCAGATACAAAGGACAAGAAAGCGATGATTACTATTACCGATCCAACCGCACTAGAGTTGCCTCTTCTGGGACAAGATGATATTTACAACGACCTGAACATAGCCGAGACAACCTTTTCGGAAACTCTCCCCATCCGCGACATTCAAGGAACTGGATTAGTATCGGACATGACAGGGACGCCGGTGAGGGATGTAGCTGGAATCGTTACGGCGATCACCAGTGATGGCTTTCAGCTACAAGACCCCGATCCAGACGACAATCCGCGAACCTGGGAGGACATCTTCGTCTTTACGAACAAGCGAGACCTCGGTGTAAACGGACTGAATCTCTCCGTTGGAGCGTCGGTTCAAGTCAGTGTGCGGGAAAGACAACTGGATTTTACCAACGAAGAGGGCGGTAGCGAACCCGCACCAGAGTTACTTCTTCTGGAACAAGATGATACTGAGGAATACGATGATCCTTACGATACTTACAACGACCAGAACATAGCCCAGACAACCTTTTACAACCAGGACACGGGCAAGATAACTTCGGAAACTCTCCGCATCCGCGACATTCAGGGATATGGATTAGTATCGGAAAAAGAGCGGAATCTGGTGAGCGGTGTAGCCGGAATCGTCACGGGGTTCGCTACTAATGGTAATGGCTTTTACCTACAAGACCCCGATCCAGACAACGATCTGCGAACCTCGGAAGGTATCTTCGTCTTTACGGGATCGAGAGACCTCGGTGTAAACGGACTCAATATCACGGTTGGCGCATCGGTTCGAGTCAGTGGACAGGTGCAGGAAAATCGACCGAATGTTACTATAAACGGCGAACGCGTACCCGACCTTACTGTTCTCAGTACCACACAAATTGCTGCCAATAGAGAAACGAACACAATCGAAGTGGTAAGTTCGGGCAATCCCTTACCCGCCCCCATTCTCATCGGATCGGGAGGTCGCGTACCCCCCAACCAAATCATCGCGGGAACGAACTTCTCCCCTGACACCTTCGACATTTCCTTAGATTTAAATACTGGTATCGGCTTCTATGAAAGCTTGGAAGGAATGCGGGTAACGGTACAGGATACCATGGCGGTCAGTCCGACGATTATCCGACCTACTAGCTCGGATTCAATATGGACGGTGGCGAATCGAGGTGCCGACGCTACCGGCATCAACAGTCGCGGTGGTATTGGCATCGCTCCTGATGATTTCAACCCCGAACGGATTCAAATCAGCGCCACAGACCTGCCACGAGTTGATGTGGGCGATCTCTTAGGGAATCTGACGGGGGTAGTTGATTACGCCTTCGGTGACTACCGGGTCTTAGTAACCGAACCAGTTACAGCGACTTCTGGCGGATTGCAGCGGGAAGTGACGAATCTAATAGGCACGGCAGATAAGCTAACAATCGCCAGTTATAACGTGGAAAATCTCAATCCCACGGTATCGAACCCCGGTGGACTTGAGAGGTTCGGCGTACTCGCCAATCAAATCCTCAATAACCTGAGATCTCCCGATATTATCGGACTTCAGGAAATTCAAGACAACAACGGCCCGATCGACGACGGTACGGTAGCGGCGGATTTAACCTATCAGGCTTTAATCAACGCAATCAAGGCTGCGGGCGGCCCTACCTACCAGTTCCTGAATATCAATCCCGTCAATAATCGAGATGGGGGTGCGCCTGGTACTAATATTCGAGTTGGCTATCTTTATAACCCCAGTCGCGTTAGCTTTGTAGAAGGTTCCCTCCGACGGATCACCGACCCCATCGCCACGCCCGATAATGATGGTGCTTTTACCAACAGTCGCAAGCCTCTAGTCGCCACCTTTACGTTTAACGGACAGGAAGTGACGGTAATTAACAATCACTTGACCTCCAGACGCGGTGGCAATAGTTTATTTGGCAATGTTCAACCCCCCAATATTGGAAGCGCGGAAGTACGAGCCAATCAAGCTACGGTTATCAATAGCGAAGTCAACGCGATTCTGGCGGACGATCCCAATGCTAACGTGGTGGTTTTAGGGGATCTTAACGGCTTTGATTTTGAAGAGTTCCAGCAAATTCTCAGTGGTGGGGTGCTAACCAATCTTTCTCAAACCCTGGATGTCAGAGATCGCGCCACCTTCAACTTCCAAGGTAACTCCCAAGCCTTAGACCACGTTTTGGTAACTAATAATCTTGCCGATGATGCCCAGTATGACATTGTTCATGTCAACGTGGATTTTGTTGATCAGCCAGCCGATCACGAACCTGTAGTCGCGTCTGTTGACATACCGCTCACCCCCCCTAAAAATATTGTTCTGAGTCTAGACGGATTAACCTTCCGCTTCGTAAAAGAGTACTTGGAAAATGGACAGTTGGATGCTAATACGGGATTAGGATATCTCATCAACAAAGGGATATTTTTACCCGCTACCGTGACCACTCCTTCCAATACCGCTCCTGTACATATTGCGATCGCAACGGGATCAACCGCCGCCAATAACAACATTAACAATAATAGTTTCCGGCTGATCCGATCACCCTTCGTCTTCGGTACCAATATTCGAGGATTCGGTGCTCCGATCGGCGGGTACGATCCTTTCCATCCCGATGGGGCCCACGAACATGAAGCTACCGAACTAACCGCCGAACCCGTGTGGGTAAAACTACGAGAGGCTGGGAAAAAGGTGGTATCGGCTACTTTTCCGGGTGCGGACGGGGCGACCGTTTTTTTACCCGGTGTGAATCCCCCTGTTGTCCTCCAATCTAACGGTATCCGTACCGTTGACTTTACCGTTCCTTTCGGTACCGGGGCGAATTTACCCGCACGGGGATTCGGTTTGTCCGGGGCGAATTTCACCGAAGCTCCCGCGGGGGTCGCTAGTAATCTGGTCAGTTTAGGAATTCCTTTCTTCGGTACGGTAAAAGTCGCGAGTTTGGAGACAATATCCGGCATCGCCGGCGCGGCCGGAGACGATTTCGACCAAGAAGAGGACTTCGGCCGAGAAATTCCCGCTCCCTCGACGACGATATCGGGAGGGAGCGATCGGAGTTACGATCTGAAGGCGGCGGCGATCGATAGTACCGATGATAATGTCGTCAATTACGATCGAGTAATCGTCTTCGATGCTAACGCCGGAATCACGATTAACAATGCCCCTCCTTCGACGGGATCGGCTTTTCTCGGGTTAGGTCGGGAGATCGCTCCCTTCTTTTTCGAGGGAAGTAATAATGTGGTGGGTGTTTCGTATCTTTTGACCCAATTAACTCCCGATTTATCGACCGTTCACCTGATCCGTACTTCCGCCAATCATATCCCCCGCCCCGCGAATAATCCCGCGGCCATCGCCAGTATCGACAACACCAACAACACGGTCGGTTTCTGGCGCCCCCAACCCGATCTCACGATCGCACGGGGAACGGCGAACGGGTTAGGCAATTTTAGCGAGATCGAGCTAGAAGGCGCTTACGCCACCTTAAATGAAGCTTTTAGCCAGTACCAGACCGACATATTCCTCAACGCCGTCACCCAAACACCGAACACCGATCTAGCCTTTGGATATTTAGAGGGGCCCGATGGTGTATCCCATAATTTCCTGTTAACCGATCCTCGCCAAGCGACCGATCGGAGTAATCCTAATTCCATCTTGGGGGGGCAGGATTTAGAGAAAGTCGCGCGGTATCAGGACTTGGTTGCGGACGCTTACAAAGTCGCCAGCGATCGGGTTCAACAGGTAATTGATTATGTGGGAGTGGATGCCAATGGTGTACCCAACAGTAACATTATCATCACCTCCGATCACGGTTTCGCCCCTTTCCACACCTCGGTCAGCCTGCCCAATATTCTGTCTAACGGCGGCCCCGGCGTACTGAATAACCTCAATCTGGTGCGACCGGTTACGGGAAGTTCTACGGTTAATATCTACATTAACCTACAGGGTCGCGAACCGGGTAACAACGGGGTTTCCGTAAGTCGTTACCGGGAACTGCAACAGCAAATTGTCGATGTTTTGCGAGGGGTAGTCGATACCAATCCCAATTATGTTAACGGTCCGGTTCCTGTCTTCGATAATATCTTCACGCGAGAAATTCCTGATAATGCCACAGTAGAAGACGTTATTAACGCATCTGGTGAGTTTATCGGACAGGATACCGGCGATGTCTTCGCTCAGTTAAGCTTGGGCTACACTTTTAACGGTTTTCAGCGCGATATTCGTCGGAAAGACGATTTACCCCCCGCTTCGGGTCAAGAACCGCTCTTTTCCGTTCCCACTTTCTACGGAGATCATGGATACGATTCCAACCTACCGGAAATGAAAGCCTCGTTTATCGCCGCGGGCCCCGATTTCAATCCCACCACCCTAGCCGGTTTAACGGAAATTCGCTCGATCGATATCGCCCCGACAATTTTGGACATCTTGGATGTCGAACCAGCAAGCACTGTAGATGGCGAATCCATTTTGACCCAACCCTTTACCCTGCAAATTCTGCAAACCTCCGATCAAGAAGCGGGTATTCCGGCTTTTCAAGATATTCTTGGCTTCTCGGCGGTGATGAATGCGTTGGATAACCGGTACGCCAATACTCTGAAATTAACTACGGGAGATGTTTACATTTCCAGTCCCTTCTTTAATGCCAGCCGCGATATTTACGATAACGGCACAACGGCTAATCCACAGGCGGATCAAGGGGGCATCGCCGACATCCTGATTAACAATGAATTAGGCTGGGATGTGGCCTCGGTGGGCAACCATGAATTTAGCGGTGGTGCTGGTTCCTTCCTCAACTTGGTCGCCCCGAATCCTAATTGGGTTAATGGACAGAATGGCGGTGTCGGTATCGGCCCCGGAGGCTATCCAGGCACGGCGTTCCCCTATCTAGCCAATAACCTCGATTACAGCCGGGCTACTCTTCCCAACGGTTTAAGCGTGGTCGCTAACGGGGGAGCGCCTTTACCCAATACCCTAACCGGAAGCGTGGTTAAGGACTTTAACGGCGAAAAAGTGGGAATTATCGGCATTGTTACCCCCTATCTCAAATCGATCGCCGATACCGGAGCGATACAAGTAACCACCCGGGATGCCAACGGCAACGTGATTACCGGGACGACTTCCGTGGATGTGCAAGTGGATTCCATCATCCGCAACATTACCCCCGAAGTGCAAGCTTTAAGCAATGCGGGCATCAATAAGATTATTTTGATGACTCACCTGCAAGAATCCCGCATTGAAATCGCTCTAGCCCAGAAAATGGCGGCTTTGGGACTAGGGGTCGATCTGCTCTTGGGTGGTGGTTCTCACCAACTTATGTCCTCGGAAACTGGCGTTCCTCCCTTACGGGAAGATGAAACCCAGCAAAATAACGGACAGTTACTCCAACCCTTTCCTCAAGTTTACGGCGAGGGAGATAACCGGGTTGTTTTTGTCAATTCAGCCGCCAATTACCGCTATCTGAATCAGTTAGTTGTCACTTTCGATTATAAGGGCGTGGTCAGCACCATTGGAGATGATAGCGGTCCCTATGCCACCGATATTGCGGGAGTTGATCGCCTCTATGATGAATCGATTACTACCCTAGATCAAGTTAAAGCTAAAGCCGATCAAGATATAGTTAACATTGTTGATGGGGTGCAATCTTTCGTTAACCAACAAGATGGCAATATTTTCGGTCAAACGGACGTTTTCCTCAATGGTGTTCGGGGGGATGTACGCACCCAAGAAACCAACTTGGGTAACTTAACTGCCGACGCTCAAGATTTCTACGCCGAAGCCTATTTGAATGAGCATAACCTGCTTCCGGGCTTTAACAAGCTCGATATTTCCTTTACCAATGGAGGCTCCATTCGGGACCACATCGGACAGTTTCAAGTGGAACAGTTGGCAACCTTTAATCTGACTACCCTGCCACCTCAAGCTAACCCTGAAGTGGGCAAAGAAGAAGGGGATGTTTCTCAACTCGATATTGCCAACTCCTTAAGGTTTGACGGCGATTTAGTTGTCGGTACAGTCACCGCCACCGGATTCCTGCAATTGGCCGAACACATGATTTCTTCGGTGGAAACGGGGAACGGTCGTTTTGGTCAAATTGGTGGCTTTAACTTTAGTTATGACCCCACTGCCCCAACCGGAGCGTCCAAACCATCGCAGAAAATGGGAAATTAGTGGTTGCTTCTAACACCGTTTTTAGTGTTGTCACGCAAGGTTTCCTAGCGAATGGTGGTGATAGTTATCCCACGGTGATCGAGAATATCAAACGCTTGGTTGATTTTGACGAACCCGATTCTCTAGGAAAGGCCAATCTCCGACCGGGACGGATACAGGATGCCTTTGCGGAGTATCTCTCAGCTTTTTACAACAATAACAACGGACAACAGCCCTTCAACCAGGCCGATACTCCCCAATCAGAAGACAAACGGATTCAAAGCCTCGGTTTCCGTCAAGATACGGTTCTCGATGGTATTACACCTTTGCTGACAAACATTAATGGAACCACCGGTGATGATGTCTTTGACGCGGCTGTGCGCGATGGCAAACAATTTATCGGCAATAACCAACTTCTCAATACGGGAAGCGGGAATGACACTGTAAACGTTCGCTTTGCTGTCGGTGGTAATAACATCCGTACCGCTTCGGGAATGATCTACTTTTCTTGGGGTCTGCCGGTGGTAATAATATCGTCACCGGAGGGACAGGGAAGGATAATTTCTGGATTACAGAAAATGATGCGCTCTTACCGGCAAATCCCAATATCATTGCTGATTACAGAGCAAATCAAGGGGATCTGATTGGTTTCTTCTCTACTAGCTTAAGTTTTGGTTCTCGCGGCACTAATTGGGATTATCGTCAAGCGGGTGCAAATACCATTATTGAAGCTTTTGGACAAGATGTAGCCATTCTCAATGGAATTAATGCCTCTACCTTGACTCAAGCTAATTTCATCTTTAGTTAGGCTCTCTAACTAACTGAATTGAGGGGCGCGACTCATCAAACGCGCACCTTTCAACCCTAATATTTTCAGCACATCTTATTGGATGAGGACAAAATCATGAATTCCTGGCAACGCAACGCAGTGATTACTTCTGGGGTAGTTTTAAGTCTTGCAGTTCGGCAAGTCAATCCCGCTCAAGCGGCTATCGTAAATTACAATCTAGCAGGAACAATAGAAACCGGTTTATTGACAGGAGAAACTTTTTCGGGAACTTTTAGCTATGATAATTCCCTGTTAACGGGTTCAGGCTTTGAATTGTTAGATGTATCTCAAGTCAACTTGAATTTTTTAAGCTCGACTTTTACTGCTGTTAATGCGGACTCTAATCCTACTGTGGAATTTTTAGATGGTATCCTTCTAGGGTTGAATTTTTCAACGTCTAGTTTTACTCCAGAATTCTTGCTAATGCCCGCTTTCGGTGCCAGGGAGGCTACTTTTTCCTATATTGGAACTAATGATAACGGTTCAGGCCCCGTTCAATATGCCCTGGTTCCTGAACCTTCAACTGTTTTAGGAATTATCGCTTTAGGTATCGGCGGTTTTTTGGTGGGTAGAAAACGAGAGTATCATTAAAACTCGTGTTTTACTAATTTAAGCCACCTCAAGTAAGGGCAAATCAAGGATTTGCTAGGGGTTTTGAATTGAGCTATGTGGGAGCATCCCACTTAGGCGATAAGTATTGGTACTTATCGCCTATCAAGTAGGGCGAAAAATCAAAATAATATCATCTAATTTGGTATAAATTGTACTTGACAAAGATTTCTAAATAGGGTAGGGAACTCGCTATAGCACCGTCCTGCACCGCCAGTACCCAGACTTAGCCTCTGCTACTTATGTAGGGCTTGCTGAATAATGGTAAAACCCTTTTAAAATAAGGCTTTTGATCTGTTAAAATCCGATGTTCATGCTGCGAAAATAGGATTAAGACCTTCAAAAACCTTGCATTATCCTTCTTTCAGTACATAAACTGGTACAAAAAAAGAGGGCAACAAAGCCTGAAACGACCGGCTACTGACGACCGACGACCGACTCCTAACCCCACCAACAAACTTTTTGCTGCAAACCCTATGTATAACTAGCCTTTGTCTAACTGTTGTTTATTAAAATTAATGGCTGTTCGTTACTCTTTATGCTAAATCAACATACAAGATGCCAAGACAACATACTGGTTCTTCGTTACTTGGTATGGTTTGATCGGGTGGCATAAATCGACTAAATCCTTATCTGGCAAAAGACTTAAGACTTAAGACTTAATTGATTAGTTCGTTCTAGTCGGGTGTTGGGTAAAATCGGTAGCGATAGGCTTTCTCCATGGCTCAGGTTTTAGCATATATTGTGCAAATGCGCTAGTATTTAAACTAAAGCCGTCCTAAAAGGACGGGGTTTGGAACTCAATTTTTCGATGACGACAATAATCGACGAGTTAAGGCAACAATGGCAAGATCGCCTCTCGCAAACAGATGACTCCTTAACCGATCGCCAACAGGATACCATTATCAATTGGTTACTCGGTGAAGATAGCCAACGTTGGGAAAATTTAGATGAGAGAGATTTAGAAATCGCTAAACGGGGATTAGTCTATCTTTGGCAAATTTTGCGGCAACGCTATCTCAAAGTTAGTCCCACCCGCGCCTATCGTAACCTGATCGATCGTCTCGGCGCTTGTGTCACTCTCCGGCAAAAAATTCGCACTTGGGTTTCCTTAAGTCGCGATCGTCGGCAAGCGGTGGCCGATGTCTTGCAAGAAATTATTCAAGAGATGTTAAATAGCGATCGCTATCTGCAATCCCAGTTAGCATGGATCGCTCGTTGTACCAACGATCAAGCTACTCGCGATCGGCTGCTGTTAGCCACCCTAGAGGAATACGCCCTGCGTCCGATCCGCAATCAACCCCTGTTAGCCTATCGTTTTGTTAATTATCTCCGTCGTCAAGCGAGGAGCGGTATCACTAATGTGCCGCGGGAAGAAATGATCCGGATTCTCTCCGATGAAATTAGTGGCGATGAGGGGGAAAATAGCTTAAGTTTACTGGATCAAAATGCGATCGCTACCTACGAAGATGAACGCACTGGCCAAGAAGCGCAAATTCTCCGGGTAAAAGTTCAAGAGAGTTTTGCTAAGTATCTAGAGGAAAATGTTAGTCCGGAGGCGGTGACTTGGTTTAACCTCTATCTAGGCGGCCAAAGCCAAGATGCGATCGCCAAAGAGATGAATATTCCCATTCAACGGATTTATCGTCTCCGGGAAAAAGTTGGCTATCATGCGATTAAGGTTTTTGCCCTCAAGGAAGGGGCAGAATTAATCAGTGAATGGTTAGAAATCAGCCCGAAAGAGCATAATTTTGGCTTAACTCTCAGTCAATGGCAAATTTACTATGCAGCCCTTTCTCCCACGGGTAAAATCGTTATCGATGGCTTAAAAGCGGGTAAAACCCTTGAGGAAATCGCCAGCGAATTAAACTGTAAACGCACGCAAGTGGTCAAAGAATGGACGCAACTTTATCTAAGCGCCCAAAGTCTCAGGACAAAAACCTAATCAGTAATCAGTAATCAGTAATCAGTGATCAGTAATCAGTGATCAGTAATCAGATGCGAGTTTTAAGTGAGTGGTATTCAGTGAGAAGTATTATAGTCATTTCAGATAAGTCTGATACAGTCTAGACCGATCAAACCCTTATCAACTCTGGCATTCATATTCTCAATCTTAATTGAAATGACTATAAATGGCAGTTTCCTACTGTCTTTTCACTGATTTTTGATTTTTGACTTCAAAAAATATGTGGATTATTAGCAAAAAAGTCGGGGTATTTACCCATTATTTAACCCCTACGGGTACATTTACCCCCAGCATCGACAAAGCCAGTAAATTTTCTTCTCGGGAAATGGCGGATATTATGGCTAAAAAATACGGGGGAATAGTCGAGGCAATGAAATAATTATGACCATTGGCATTTGGATTTTAGGTGATCAATTATGGACAGGACAAGCGGCCTTAGCTAATCGTCAAACCTATGCACGGGAAACACCGGTTATTTTAATTGAATCCCACAATCATATTCGACAAAGACCCTATCATCAGCAAAAATTAGTTTTAATCTGGTCAGCGATGCGTCATTTTGCCGAAGAATTAAAAACTTTAGGATGGTCTGTCACCTACGAAGTTGCTGAAGATTTTGAACCGATTTTATCTGCTTGGATTGAACGATTAGGCATTAAAGAATTACAGATTATGATGCCTAATAATTTACCTTTTCTTAGATTAATCAAAAATCTGAATTTAGACTGTGTTATAACCCTAATTGATAATAATCACTTTCTCTGGACTAGGACAGATTTCAATAATTGGGCTAAATCTCGTAAAAGACTATTACTAGAGGATTTCTATCGAGAAAGTCGTAAAAAATGGCAGATTTTAATCGAGGATAATCAACCGATAGGAGGACAATGGAACTTTGATAAACAAAACCGCAAACCGCCCAAGGATGGATTTAAAACTGCTGCTCCTCTTTGGTTTGAACCCGATGAAATTACCCTTCAGGTTATCGCTGATGTGGAAGCTTTAGATATTCCTAAATATGGAAAAATCAAACCTTTTCGCTGGGCAGTAAACCGCAGACAAGCTTTACAGGTTTTGGAGCATTTTATTACTAATTGTCTGCCTAACTTTGGCCCCTACCAAGATGCGATGATAACGGGAAAAGAAACCCTCTGGCATTCCCTATTATCTCCCTATCTTAATCTAGGATTATTAACGCCATTGGAAGTGATTCAAGCGGCAGAAATTGCCTATACAAAAGATAATTTAGCCCTAAATAGCATCGAAGGATTTATCCGTCAGGTGTTGGGATGGCGGGAATATATGCAGGGAATTTATCATTATCTGGGAGAAGATTACGCTAATCATAATTGGTTTGAGCATCAACAACCCTTACCGGCTTTCTTTTGGGATAGTAATCAAACCGAGATGAATTGCCTCAAACAAGTATTATCACAGGTGGAAAATACCGGTTATGCCCATCATATTCAAAGATTAATGATTTTGAGCAATTTTGCCTTAATTTTTGGTTGCTCTCCCCCAGCAGTTGAGAACTGGTTTCATAGTGTTTTTATCGATGCCTACGATTGGGTAATGCAGACTAATGTGTTGGGAATGGGACAATTTGCCGATGGGGGAATTCTCGCCTCCAAACCCTACGCCGCCTCGGCCAACTATATTGATAAAATGAGTGATTATTGTCGGGGTTGTGTGTATAAAAAAAATGAACGAGTCGGGGAGTTTGCCTGTCCTTTTAACTTTCTTTACTGGGATTTTTTGGCACGACATCGAGAAAAATTAAAGTGCCAAGGTCGAGTTAATATGATTTTAGGTCATCTCGATCGAATGTCGGCAGCTGAACTTAATCAAATGCGCTGCCAGTCCAACCAATTAAGAGCTATCAGTCGTCAGCTTTGAATCAGTTATCAGTTATCAGATGCCAGTTTTTAGTTCACTGTTTACTGTTTACTGCTCACTGAAAAACCCCCAAACCCACTATGATAATTGCTATATGAGTAAATCTAAGGAAAAAAACCGGATTGCCTATCAGGAATTTGGAGATCAAAGTAATTCCCAAGCTTTTGAGCGTTCCATTCCTGAATTACCCCCGAATCAGCAGAATTTGCGAGTACAAACCTCCCGCTCTGGTCGTGCGGGAAAAACCGTTACCATAGTTACAGGTTTTCAATGTCAAACCGAAACTCTGACTAAATTATTAAAACAGTTAAAAACTGCTTGCGGAACGGGTGGTACAGTTAAAGAAAATGCCATTGAGATCCAAGGAGATCATCGCCAAAAAATTCTACAAATTCTCATTGAATCGGGTTACAAAGCCAAAATTAGCGGAGGATAGCTAAAAATCATGATTCCCTCTTGGTTGCTTATCGGTGTCGTGGGATTTTTGGTCGCGTTAGGTGGGGGATTACTTAATTCTCGGGATGTGCGTTGGTTTGCGCGATTGCGTCGTCCCGATTGGTTAACCTTTGAAAGATTAATCCCTCTTATCTGGACAATTATCTATATTTGTGGGGCAATTTCTGCTTATTTAGTCTGGGAAGCGCAACCGGCTAATCGCTGGTTTTTGATGGCTTTTTATCTGTTGGTGGAATTGACTATTACTGCCTATACTCCCGTCACCTGTAAACTACGCAGTCTCAAAGCGGGAACGATTATCGGAGGTACGGGTTTTTTCTTGGGTTGTCTTCTGGCGCTATTGGTTTTCCCTGTTTCTTCTTGGGCGGGCATCCTACTCCTACCCTACCTGATTTGGAGTCCGATCGGTACCTATGTGACTTGGGAAATGATCCATCTCAATCCTAGGGATGTCTAGATAGGTAAAGTGGGATGGGTTAATTTTTAACACATCCCACAGGTCTTATTGCCATCTACCAACTTGAAAATCTAGACTGTTTTTTCCGCTCTAACTCGTTCTACCTTTACCTTGGCAGGACTGGAGCAATCAAGGAAGTTAGGAACCTCCTGACGACAGTGAGGACAATACCAGTAGGCACGACCAACCACAAGGTGACGAAGGGTAATTCCCGAACACATAGGGCAGCTTTGCATGGATTGTTAGACTAATTTTAAACGTTTTTAAAATTGTCCTACCTCCTGAAATAATCCTAAACAAAATCGCCGCTCTTTAACTCTAACTTTAGGTATATTTCCCAGAAAACACCTAGGGATGAGGACGGAAAAGATGGGAATGTTGCGGGTGATAAAGTTGCGATCGAGTTCCTGTAATCTGGTTTAAAGCGGGACTAATTAGATAAAGGGTAGTTCTAGTTAAATTTTCTCGATGGGTTAATTGGGCCATCTCTGACAGGGGGACAACCCAGATTTTTTCGTCGGGCCAACTGAGACGGAAACAAACGGCCACCTGTTGCTCTGGCTGGTAGTATTTTAGGAGTTTTTCCTGGGCTTTGTCAATGTGACGGGCGGCTAAATATAGGCATAAACTGGCTTTATGGGCGGCTAAAGAGGCTAATTCTTCACTTTCTGGCATAGGAGATGCTTTTCCTTCCACCCGAGTTAGAATAATTGTCTGGACTAATTCAGGAATCGTTAATTCTAGGGCCAATTTGGCCGCTAATCCTTGAAAGGCACTAATTCCGGGGATTAGCTGAAAGGGGATATCCGCTGCTGTCAAAAGATGAATTTGTTCTTGGATGGCACTATAGAGACTTAAATCCCCCGATTGCAGTCGCACCACCGCTAAACCCCGACGCACGCGATCGATCATTAAAGGGATAATTTCCTCTAGGGTGATGCTACTGGTGGGAATTAACTCGACATCTTTACGAGTGTCCTCAAGAATCTGTTTGGGGACGAGGGAATTAGCAAAGAGGATAACATCGGCTTTTTGGAGAATTTTATAGGCTTTTACCGTCAATAATTCCGGATCTCCGGGACCTGCACCAATAAAATAGACGGCCGGGAGGAGAGGAGAGGAGTCAATTAAAGTCATACTAAATCCTGTTTAAAAGGGGTGTGGGGTGTGGGGTGTGGGGTGTGGGGTGTGGGGAAGGAAACCTCTTTCATCTGTGGGGGTGAAAATTTTTTCATCGGGACTGACTTCTGATACTAAATCCTGTTTAAAAAGTATAGGATAGAAGGGATGGGGGATGGGGGATGGGGGATGGGGGATGGGGGATAGGGGATAGAGGGGAAACAATCCATAACTGGGTTTTTAAAGTTAGATCGGCAGTTAATCACAGGATTAAAAACGGATTTAGTATGAATACTGTCTCCTGAATACTGAATCCGATCATTAACCTGAACATTTGTATTTAATTACGGTGAAACTGACTATACAATATTAATGATAAAGCACGGTCAGCATTGACAATGATTAGCGATCAGTCCCTCCCCCCCCAAAATATTGAAGCGGAAGAATCTATCTTAGGTGGTATTTTACTAGATCCAAAAGCGTTAGGTAGAATCAGTGATTTTTTAATTCCAGAAGCTTTCTATGTGAAAACCCATCAAGATATTTATCGTGCGGCGCTTGCTTTACAAGGGAAGGGAAAACCGACGGATTTAATGACGGTTAGCAGCTGGTTACAGGATAATTATCTGCTGGAAGAAATCGGGGGAATGCCGCGATTGTTACAATTAATTGAGCGCACTGTCTCGGCTGCCAACATCGATCGCTATGCTGAATTAGTGATGGATAAATATATGCGTCGTCAGTTAATTTCCACCGGGGGAGAAATTATTGAGTTAGCCAGGGATACGACGCTAGAATTAGAAAATGTTTTCGATGAATCGGAACAAAAGATTTTTCGTCTCACCCAAAAACGACCCCAAGAGGGTTTAATTTTTCTGGGGGATACTTTAATTGAAACTTTTAACCAAATTGAGAAAATGCAGGAGACGACCACTCTACCCGGTATCGAAACTCAATTTTATGATCTCGATGCGATGACCAGTGGTTTACAACCCTCGGATTTAGTTATTATCGCGGGTAGGCCTTCCATGGGAAAAACTTCTTTTGCTCTTAATATTGCCTATAATATCGCTCAACAGAATTTACCTGTGGCTGTCTTTAGTTTGGAGATGTCCAAGGAACAATTAGCCCAACGTTTGTTATCGAATGAGGCTAAAATCGAAAGTAATCGGATTCGCTCGGGCCGTTTGGGACAAAATGATTTAGAGAAGGTTCTTGGGGGACTAGAAAAGTTATTAAATTTGCCCATATATATCGATGATAGTGCCAATTTAAGTGTAATTCAAATGCGTTCCCAAGTGCGGCGTTTACAGGCAGAAAAAAAGGGGCAAATGGGATTAGTTTTAATCGATTATCTGCAATTAATGGAAGGGGGAGGTGATAATCGTGTTCAGGAACTTTCTAAAATTACCCGCAGTCTTAAGGGTTTAGCGAGAGAAATTCATGCTCCGGTAATTGCTCTTTCTCAGTTAAGTCGCGCTGTGGAATCTCGCAATAATAAAAGACCGATGATGTCCGATTTACGCGAGTCGGGATGTTTAGCGGGTGATAGTTTAGTTGAGTTAGCCGATCCTCGTGCTAAAGTGCCAATTTGTCAGTTAGTGAATTGCTCTAATTTTACTGTTTTTGCTCTTAATGAGGAAACAATGAAATTAGAAAAAGCACTGGTAACTAAGGTCTTTTCTACAGGATTTAAGCCAGTTTTTCGATTAACAACTCGTTTAGGTCGCACGATTAGAGCTACAGCCAATCATAAATTTTTTACTGTCCACGGTTGGCAAAGATTAGATGAATTAAATATCGGTAATTATATCGCTTTACCTCGCTCTCTGAGTAATTCAGACCTAAGGTTTAATTGGGATGAAGTTATGGCAATTCAAGCGGATGGAGAGACAGAAGTGTATGATTTAACAGTAGATAAATTACATAACTTTATTGCGAATAATATCATCGTCCATAATAGTATCGAACAGGATGCGGATTTAGTTATGATGTTATACCGAGATGAATATTATAACCCCGATAGTCCCGATCGAGGTGTGGCCGAAGTAATTATTACTAAACACCGTAACGGTCCCACCGGCACAATTAAGCTACTTTTTCAACCAGAATTTACCAAGTTTCTTAATCTTAAACAAAGTCGCTCTAATTATTAAAATGCAAGCAACTATTAATTATAAAACTCCCAATTGGCTCTTAATACTTTTGGCAATTATCCTAACTCTCGGTGTGGTTTTTCGTTTGGCGAATATCGATAAAAAAATCTATTGGCATGATGAATCCTACACCACCATTAGAACCACTGGTTATCAAGCAAAGGAAATCGCTGATACTATCTTTCAAAATCGTCTTTTATCTACCACAGAATTAGGAAAATTTCAACAACTGAAACCCGAAAGTAATGTTTTTGACACAATTAAATCTCTCGCTAAAGAAGACCCTCAACACCCACCTTTATACTTTATTATCTCTCGCTATTGGGAAAAAATATTCGGTTTTTCTCCCGTTTCTTCCCGCAGTTTAGCGATTGTTTTTAGTCTTCTCTCCCTGCCATTTATTTACTATCTATCCCTAGAATTATTTGCAGCAAAGTTAACGGCAATTTTAGCAGTAATTTTATTGGCACTCTCTCCAGTTGATATAATATTTGCTCAAATGTCTCGTCAGTATAGTCTTTTGGTTCTGTTAACTATAATCAGTCAATTACGGCTGTTAAAATGTCTCAAGAAAAGAACTATTGTTAATTGGTCTTTATACACCATCTCTAATACTCTCGGACTCTACACCCATCTCTTTTTTATCCTCAACTTATTTGCTCAAGCAGCCTTTATACTTTGGTATCTTGTTATGAAACCAGAGCGAAAAAATAACTTAATATTTTTCCTGTTATCTGGGTTAACAATGATGATTTTATATATACCCTGGTTACAGGTTTTTTTAACTAACTCTCAAAGGGCCTTTAACTCCACCAGTTGGGCTGCCGTTAACTATCTCGATTGGGGATTAATCAGTAAATTATGGATTCTAGGTTTTACCTGTCTATTTAGTGATACCGACTTCGGTTTTAATAACATCTTCACCTATATATATAGACTGTTTTTTTTAAGCTTAACTATCTATGCTTTTTATCGAGTTTATCGCTATAATAACCCGATAGCTTTTACTTTTCTGATTACCTCAACCCTAGGGACTTTCCTAGCTTTAGTCATTCCAGATATAATTTTTACTACCACTAGATCAACTGTCACCCGTTATCTAATTGCATCCTTTCCCACTATCTATATAACTGTGGCTTTTTTCTTGTCACAATTGCTTAATCAAGGTAAATTTTTAGGTAAAACTATCTTGACTTTTTTGTTAACTGCTAGTATAATATCGAACTTTAATAATGCTCTTTCCGAAACCAGTTGGGCAAAAGTTCCTAGTTATTGGAATGGCGAAGTTGCCAGAAAAATCAATGCTGTACCCAATGCCATTATTATCAGCGACGAAGGTAATGACTGGACTAACTTAGGTGATTTGCTTTCCCTTAATTATCGTCTTAATGCTGATGTACAATACTTCCTGACTACCACTAACCCCGATACCGATAAGTTAAAAGAAGTCCTAGAAATTCCCCGCGTCAACTTATTTCTTTTTCGTCCTTCCAATCGGTTATTACTTGCCTTAGATCAATTCGATATTCGTCTTGATTATTTCTATCCCTATGGTCAATTGTGGCGAGTGAAGAAATAGGTAAATATATATTTTGGGTCAATCTAGCCTGAAAGAGTTGAGCAAAGCTGGTATTATAACCAGTTAAAACCGTTAATCTTCATCTTAAAGAAATGACTTTTCTAATTCCGATCAGCGTTTGGCGGCAAATTCTTAAAAAGTTCCCTATACTACTATTCTTAGCATCTTTTCTCATAGTCCTACTCTTAGGCTATTTTTCTGCCGCTTTCTCTCAAAGTCGAGATCCTGATATCCGCGGTGTTTGGATTACCACCAACGATACAGCGATGCTGATGGACAGGGATAAACGACAACAAGCGATCGAGCAATTAGTTAATCTTAATTTTAATGCTATCTATCCCGTGGTTTGGAATTCCGGTTATGCTCTCTATCCTAGCGCGATCGCTCAACGGGAAGGAATACAGCCTTTTGTGCCTACGGGAGCGCAAGGACAAGATATCTTAGCAGAATTGGTGGAACAAACCCGTGGAAGGGGATTATTAGTCATTCCTTGGTTTGAATTCGGATTTATGGCTCCTCCCACCTCAGAATTAGCCTTAAAACATCAGGACTGGTTAACCCAAAAACGGGACGGAGGGACCACTTGGGTAGGGGCAGCCGGGGAGGTAGTCTGGTTGAATCCTTTCCGTCCCGAGGTGCAGAATTTTCTGCGGGAGTTAGTCTTGGAAGTGGTGGGACAATACGATATTAACGGCATCCAATTCGACGATCATCTGAGTTTACCCAACGAATTCGGCTATGATCCCTATACTATCGCCCTTTATCAACAGGAAACCGAAAAAACTCCCCCGGCTAACCCCCGGGATCCCGAATGGACAAAATGGCGGGCCGATAAAATCACCGCTTTTCTGGCTAATCTCAAAGAATCAATTGAGGCAATTAAACCGAATATACTGCTTTCGATCGCCCCTAATCCCTACGAATTCGCCTATAATGGTCATTTACAGGATTGGCTCGGTTGGGTGCGGCAAGGATTAGTCGATGAGTTAATCGTACAGGTTTATCGTCCCGATCTGCCCAGTTTTCTCAAACAATTAGAGCGTCCCGAAATTCAGGAAACCGAAAAGGTATTGGCTGCTCGTCAACGGGGTTTAGGGGTGATTTTCTTCTTTTATGAAAGTCTCTGGCAGCAAGCTTTGGAACCTCCAGAAACCAGAAAAGCGGCAATTCAAGCGCTGTTTTCGCAACCAATCACTCCCCGTCTTCCCGTGGTGGAAAATATTCCCTTAGTTAGTACACCTGAACCTGTTGACCAGCCAGAACTAACCCCCACACCTCCCCCCTTAGCACCAGACGGTATCGAAATTCCTGTAATTCCCCCTCCGGGTAGTTAATAGCAATTTTTGCCCACAGAGTCAATGCCACTGGCCGCTTGACCCCCCCCTGAACGGTTACAAAATTATTTTCATCGAAAATTTTGGGTCTGAAACCCCGTCGTTCTACGACGGCTTTACCGTTAAATACTAGCGCATTTACCAAATATATGCTAGAATGTGAGACATGGAAAAAGCCTATTCG
>VYLU01000223.1_pt1 | contig 22023 bp, 21 predicted proteins | sample 5114211 | NCBI WGS metagenome assembly VYLU01 (sample SAMN12291803, study PRJNA351875) | freshwater metagenome | isolation source: freshwater lake | place: USA: Michigan, Little Long Lake | collected 2013-08-08 | reverse complement strand
TTATTTTGTTTCTTCTGTAGGAGGTGCAACCCTGGAAGTTCTCAGATGCTCTATTAAAGATCAAGAAAAGCCGTCGTAAAACGACGGGGTTTTAACCCAAATTTTCGATAAAAGAAGTCAGATTTGATGCTAATGTAATTGTGTTAGTGCTTTATATTATTATACTCCTACAGATGGTTATTGATTTCTTTTTGCTTCCTCGGCTAACTTTTTGTTATGAGAAGCATAAGGATGTTTAGGATCAATTTCCAGAGCTTTTTTATAATCTGCCATTGCTTTATCATATTCTTTTAAATCACTGTAAACAACTCCTCGATTATTGTAAGCCATAGCATATTGAGGATTAATTTCCAGAGCTTTATTATAATCTGCCATTGCTTTATCATATTCTTTTAAATTATAGTAAACCCATCCTCGATTATTGTAAGCATAAGGATGTTTAGGATTAATTTCCAGAGCTTTATTATAATCTGCCATTGCTTTATCATATTCTTTTAAATCACGGTAAACATTCCCTCGATTATGGTAAGCTTGAAACAATTGAGGATTAATTTCAATGGCTTTGTTATAATCTGCCATTGCTTTATCATATTCTTTTAAATCACTGTAAACATTCCCTCGATTATTGTAAGCATTAGAATATTGAGGATTAACTTCAATGGCTTTATTGTTATCTGCCATTGCTTTATCATAGTTATATGCCGCGAGCGCTTTATCATATTGATTATTATTACGGTAGTCTTCCCCTTGCTTAAAATAGGTTTCAGCAGTGGTAGAATTAGGTTGAGATGATTGTGCTACCGTAACAGGATTAAAAGAAAAATCCCCCACCAAAGAGGAATACTCCCAAGGAACTTGCTTATTTTGAGTAGCTTGTACAAGATCCTCCCGTACCCGTTTAAACATCAACTCCACATCTAAATTCGGTGTTTTCAGATGCTTTAATAAAAAAGACGTATATAACCCATTTTCCCCCTCTCCATCAGCAGCAACCCCTCCTGGTTCCGTCGCAAAAGCAATCAAGGCACCCCTAGCTGATTGTATCGGAGCCAAACCCCGTTGACTAGAGCGCCATTTTCGAGCAAAGGGATTATTGCGACAAGCATCAAGAATGACAATATTCATCTGATTTGCCGCATCTTCCATCCTAGCTAAGACTTTTCCTACCGGAATCGCCTCATAGCGCACATCTTCTGCCACATCCAGCTTCGCATTTACCGGAATAAGATAATTTTCCCCATCCACTTGTATACCATGTCCCGCATAATAAAATAATCCCACTCCTCCTGCCTTAAGTTGGTGGTGAAATGTGTCAATAGCATTTTCAATCTGCTTTAAATCAGCATTTTCCAGCAAAATAACATCAAAACCAACATCTTTAAGCGCATTCGCCATCGCTTCTGCATCATTAATCGAGTTTTTGAGAGGATTATCCTGATAACTCGCATTTCCAATAACTAAGGCTGTGCGTCGTTGTTTTTGTTGACTTTGTGACTGATTTGTGGTAATAGTAATTCCACGATCTTGAGGTTGCTGGTTTTGACAGGATACGAGGGAGAAAATTAGGGGAAATAGGGATAAAATTAGGCAAAGTTTCAATAATTGCGGTTTCATGGCAATTCAGATAAGCATTGGAGGATAATAATGGGATTGAACTGATTAGGGAAAGGATGAAATTATTTCCCGATAATATCATATCTATTGCAATATTTGCTATACTTAACAAGTATCTATTATTTGCTGACAACACTAGACGGCGGATGCAAGCAACTGTCCAGTATATTACAGGGAGGATGAGTTATCTTATGAAGATACTCAAGAAGCAGAGGAGGATTTCTCAGAGCAGTTAGGTCGAGTTTTAGAAGCTAAAATAGTAGTCAATGGAATTAGAATCCGATTGGAGAATTAACGATGACTTCAAAACCGTTGACTGAACAGGAATTAGCAGAAATCTTAAAAATCGTTCAGCAAGGAGAAAATAAACTCAGAGAAATGAGCGATTATGCGACAATTCTAGCAGAAAAATGGAGAAGCAAAACCCAAAACACTCCTAATCCCGTAAACAAAGGTATATTTTGAGTCTAAAACGCTCCCCCGTTGTTTGGTTTAGATTGCTGTGTTGGGGATTTTTCTACTTTCAAAATCTCAGATAAATCATAAAAAACTTGCTGCTTTTTGCTAGAATTTTTAGAATCATTTACTCCTCTAGTTAAGGCTGCATTGTGTTCAGGTTCTTGGCGAATTTTCATAAGATCATCTAGTACTGCATAAGGCTCATCTTTGGTTTCCAAAGTAAAGAGTAAATCATCTTGATTACAAGTAGCACTTTTTGATTTTACTCCACAGACAACGGAAACTTCTCGATCGCTAATCCAACTTGCTACCGTAGCCGTGATATACTGTAATCCATCCCGATCATAAATATCTTGGAATCGTCTAGAAACTTGATCACAGCGCTTTTGAGGATTCCATTGATTACCAAAATAATAATTATCTGGTTTCCAAATAATTATAGTAAAATCTTTGTTTGTGCTTGGATTATATACAATAGTAGCTGGGGCATTTTTACCTAAATATTGAGCATTTCCACAGTAAAAATTAGGTTTTGTTGCTGCATTAGAATCTCCTTTACATCCTGATGTCAGCATTAGTAAACCAAACAAAAGTGAGACTGCTATTCCCGAAGTCTGACGCTTCATAAATCTTACTTACTCCTGTTAAACTTGTTCCTATTACCTTTATAGCTTAAAAAGCAGGTTGATGTTGTCTCTCGTTGTTTTGTTGTCTCTCAGATAAAGTGTTCAACCCAATACCAATTACTCCTCCTAAAAGTAACATTAAAATTAGGGGAATAACGGCAATTTTACCCTCTTTATTTTGTATAGATGAAGAATGAGACATAGAAACTGTTGGCACCATGGTAGGGGAGACTCCCTGTAAACCTTGAATTGCTTGTAAAGCTTCTTTAGCTGAGGGGTAGCGTTGTTGAAAATCTGGATGACTCATTTTAACTAAAATATCAGTAAATTTAGGTGTTATTTTGACGTTATTTTGCCAATGTATTTCTCCTGTTTGATTATCAACTAATTGGGTAGGATAATATCCCGTTAACATCTGAATAGCAATCATTCCCACAGAATAAATATCACTGCTAAAGGTAGGTTTTCCTAGATTTTGTTCATTTGACATATATCCTGGTGTTCCTATTCCAATTGTCTTAGGTTGGTTTTGAGTATTACTTAAATTAATAATCTGTTTTACCGCACCAAAATCAATTAAAATAATTTTATTATCTAGTTTGCGTCTAATTAAGTTATCAGGTTTAATATCCCGATGAATAACGTTATGCTGATGTACAAAAGCTAAAGTTGATAATACATCTTCTAAAAATTCAATTACTGCTATTTCTTCCCATTGTTTCCCTAGTATAATTTCCTCACCTAAAGGATGTCCCTCAATATATTCTTGAACGAGATAAAATTGATTATTTTCAGAAAAATGGGCAAATAATTGGGGGATTTGAGCGTGTTTTCCTAATTGATAAAGACTTCTTGCTTCTGTATCAAATAAACGCGTTGCTATTTGCCAAGATTGGGGATCAGATTGGGGTTTAAGTTGCTTGACAACACACCAAGGATGATCTGGTAATTGGGTATCTTTAGCTAGAAAAGTTTCACCAAATCCACCAGAAGCAAGCGATCGCACAATTTGATAACGATGGACTAATAAATTCACCCTTTGGCTATGGCCCGGGGTCTCGGTAGCGCCAAAGGCAATCCTGTACCAAGAGTCTCCGCTATGAATATTAACATCGAGGCTTCTGTACCCCGTCGTTAATTTTTAGCTAAACCTACCGGGGAGAGTCCCTAATTGGCAGAATGACCCCCGAACCATAATCAGGTTATTCTGTGAATTGGTGGCTCTCCCTATGGGGTGGCTCCTAAAATAATCCCCCCACCGAGGACGATTTCCCCTTCATAAATTACGGCTGCCTGGCCCGGGGTGATGCTAAATTGTGGTTGATCAAAAACCAGTTTCACTTGATTATTTTCTAGGGGAATAACATTGACGGGAACAGCCGGAGAACGATAACGTACCTGTACTTGCGCGCGGATAGGGGTGGTGGGTTCAGCAATAGAAACCCAGTTCATCCGTCCGACAAGACAATCGGTACTAACGGCACTTTCGCGATTACCGACGATAACCCGATTCATGACGGGATCCAGTTGTACCACATAGAGGGGTTCGGCGGCGGCGATGCCGATGCCTTTGCGTTGTCCGATCGTATAATGATGGATACCGCTATGTTTACCCAAAACTTTGCCATCGAGATCAACGATATCGCCCTCACTAACGGCGATATACTTATCCAAGAACGATCGCATAGTTCCGTGAGCTTCAATCAAGCATAAATCCTGACTATCGGGTTTATCTGCCGTTTTTAAGCCGAATTCCTGGGCAATCCTGCGGGTTTCTGCCTTGGTTTGTTCTCCCAAAGGAAATAAAGTCCCACGCAGTACATCTTGAGTTAGATCATAGAGAAAATAGGATTGATCTTTATTTTTATCGACGGCACGCAGCAGTTGATAACGGTTGTTTTCAGGAGAAAAACGAATTCTGGCGTAGTGACCGGTGGCAATAGTGTCCGTTTCTAAGGTTTCTCTGGCATAATGCAGCATCGGGCTAAATTTTACCGCTTTATTGCACTGAGAACAGGGCAGCGGTGTGATTCCCGCTTCGTAACCGGAAACCAGATAATCAATAATTTCTTTTTGGAAAAGCTCGCGACTATCGACGATATGATGGGGAACACCCAACTGCTCACAAATAAATGCCGCATCTACCATTCCCTCGGAGCAGCATTGACCTTTACCCTTCATTAACCACAGGGTCAAGCCAATAACATCATAACCTTGAGCGTGTAAGACGGCAGCGGCGACAGAGCTATCTACTCCCCCCGATAGACCGACAACAACTTTTCCCATAAATCTTGTAATGATTTTTAACCAACATACTTTCTAGACTAGCATCTCCTACTTTAAAATTTGGACATGGTGTACCCAAATTTTGTGTGAGGACAAACCAGCATGATGAGAACAAACCTACTGTTTTTCTCGGCTTTATTTTGGTTAAAAGTCGGGATAATCGCTCAAGGAACGCTGCTGCTAAAAGCAAACTTATCTTTTGCCCAGAATCTTTATCCCGGTCGTCGTTTGCCCCCACCACCGGCAGTGAGACAACCAACTAAACGTTCAGACAGTCCCAGTGCTGTTAATTGTTCCCAATGTCCACCCTTAAATTTGCCCCCGGTTAATTCTCCTTCAGTTAACCCCCCGGTGGCTGCCCCGGTTTCCGGTAATCAACCCCTGAGAGAATACGTTTTTCAAGCTCCCGCTACCGTGCTTCCTGCCGATGCTACGGTGATTAATAATAGTAATCGTCAAACTGTCAATCCACCGGCCCCCACACCGCAAAATCGCGCCAATAAACCCCCTTCTCCCCCACCACAGCAGCGGGTTATTGCTACTAATCAACTCTTTCGCGTTGAAGTTCAGAGTAATAGTACAGAAACGTTGGCAAAAATTCAAGAAATTGAACCCCTCGCATTTATCCGCGCGGGAGAAAATGTTATTCAAGTGGGGTTATTTCAGCAACAATATCAAGCTAAACAACGGGTACAAGAGTTAACTAAACAGGGTTTTAGCGCTCAGATTATTACCCTCAATAATTAGGGTTTGCGGCAAAAAGTCTGTTGGTGTAGGGTGTAGGGTGTAGGGGTTTTATTCCCCCCGTTCACTCCAATGGCTGACACTTTTTGATATCAAAAAAGTCTAAAGATATTATCCAACAAGGTTTTTAGATTTATTTGGCCTGCCCTACTTAATAGACCTCTTGTAAAAATCAAAAATTGTTGTTAGGGTTAGGATTCAGAAGTCAGGTTTTTGAACTCTCAAAAGTTAATTAGGCAATAAGTCTCTAGGATTTTGGCTAATCTCGATCGAATCTCTTGCCTCTCGTCTAATCCTAACCAAGAAGTTAATTTTGTCCTATTACTTAGCACACAGAGTTAATTTTGTCAAGCAAAATTTTGACCGCATCGAGCATCACATCCGGTTGATCCATCCAGACAAAATGACCACTTTTATCCGCTTGTATTTCCATAAAATCTTTGGATAACTTGCCTAATTCTAGGTGCATCTCCTCCCGGAGTCGGTTGGCACTTTTGAGGGGAATAAAGCGAGTCCAAAAGGAGGGTTTAAAAAAAGAATTAGCTTTAATACTAACTATCGGTAAATTACCGAAATTGTTAGCCTCACTCACCTGACGAGCGCTTTGGTCGAGATTAAGCATTTCTCTACTCATCGTCATCCAGTGTTTAGCGCGACAGAAAGAACGCTTAACTCGATAACGAGAATCTGGGGAAAAGCGACGCAATTCTGGTTTTAATAATTCAAAAACTCCCAGAACTCTCAGAACTCGGATAATGCCTAAAATTGAGCCGATAATCGACATCCAAAATCCAGAGATGAAAAATAATTTTAATGCCTTTAATGCTGGCGACATTTTCAGCATTCCCTGCTCGTGTAAACCATCGGTGAGTACCAAACCTACTACTTTTTCTGGGAACAGATGGGCATATAGTCGAACATTATAACTGCCAAAAGAATCACCAACTAAAATATAAGGCGGTTCTATTTGTGCTTGGGTTAGTAATTTATCTAATTCCTGAACAATTTGGTAGCTAGTTCGGGGATATGGACTAGAATCGCTCCAACCATAACCCGCTCGATCATAAATACAAACCCTAGCCAATTGTGACAAGTCTTCTAGCAAAAAGTATCCCTCAATTCCCCCTAAACTATGGTCAATAATAATAGTGGGACTAGCCTCTCCCGCTAGACAAAAATGTAGGCGATATTTACCCAGATTAATCAAATTACCTGGCGGTGCTTTTTGTTCTTCTAACCAAACAGATAACGTCTGATAAACTGTCGTCGCTACTAGGAGAATTACTCGAATTGATAAAGACATAACTAGACCTCTTGTAAAAATCAAAAATTCTCGTGGTTGCTGGAGAATTAAGAATGAATAATCATCAATTAAATGGTCGATTAATGGTGAACGGCAGCAGTGATTAAAAGAGAGCGCCAGCATTGCCTCCAAAATTTAGTACTAATGAACGTTTGACACCATGATTTTGAGCCAGGTATTTCTAATCAATTAAGCATAAATACTTAAAAATGCCCTCATCTGCGGCATCGCATTAACCGAAGAAAAAGCGCTTAATAAGTTGTTAAATTTCGGGAACAACATTAGCAGTATGCTGAAAATGAGCGAAAACTATTAAGATCATAGACCGAGTTTAATCTTATGCTAGAGAAAATACTATACGCTGATTCCGGCGCAGGTCAAACCCAAGAAATGCTACAAGCATTGATGGATCTCCCCGCTATCCGGAAAGCGTCGATCACCATTCTCCGGGTTGTTCCCCCTCAGATTACCACCGAAGCTCTGGCCAGTAAATGGGAAGAAGGAACCCAAATGCTGACTAAAATCCTGCAAGAAGTCAAAATTGAACCGAGCAAAGTCTCCACGATTCTGCGTCAAGGAGATCCCAAAGATACCGTCTGTCAAGTTGCCGACGAAATCGGGGCCGATTTGATCCTGATGGGTTCCCGAGGACTCAAGAGACTGGAGGCAATTCTAGAAAATTCCGTCAGTCAATACGTCTTTCAACTGACTAATCACCCGATGTTGTTGGTAAAAGACGATATTTACGTCAAAAAAATCAAAAAGGTGATGGTAGCCCTCGATAAGTCCACTTCGGCTGATTTAGCTCTCGATCTGGCTATTTATCTCCTGCGGGATTATCCTTCAGCAGAGTTAATTCTGGCCCGCGTCAACCCCGACTTAAAACCGGAATTTGCCCCCACTTCCCCCAAAGAAATGGAAGAAAACCCGATTTTAAGGCCAGCAGTGGCAAAAGTGAAACGGATGAATATACCCTATCGCTGCGTGGTGACGGGGGGTAAACCGGGGGAACAACTCTGCAAACTCGTCGATGATTATAATGTGGCTAAGAGTTTACCGGATCTCGATCGCCTTCTCGGTACTTCCCTCTCGGATTATGTGCGGGTTAATGTCAACTGTCCCGTCCTTTTAGCTAGAAAAGAAGGGATTTAACCCGATTTAGCCCACATCGTCCGGGGATGGTGTGGGTAAAAAATGATTGGCTCAAAAATTCAGCAAATAATCCGCAAAACTAGCCCACTTGATCAGCGTTTTCTACCTGTTTGTCGCCGGTGATGCCGTTGATGAACTAGGCGATAGCTAACAAAATAGGTTATCGTAGCAAATACCGTCGCTGATAGTAAGCAACCAAAAAACAGGGTCAAAAGAAATTGGCCACCAGAACTAGCTAACTTTTCGGTGAAGCTTTGATTAGTTTGAAAAATGTTGCCCAGATTCGATCGCCCGCTTTGACCAAGAATAAACTCTCCTAATTTATAGTTAAACAGGAAAATTGGCAGATCGGTCAAGGGATTGCTGATATAAGTACCTGCAGCAGCAGCGATTTTGTTGGCACGAAATAGGGTGGCTAAAAAGATAGCGACGATGATTTGAAGGCCCATCCACGGGAAAAATCCCGAAAAAACTCCCAAGGCAAAACCCCTGGCAATTTCCCTAGGATGTCCTTGTAATCGCATTAAGCGAATATACCAATAGCGCAAAAATCGCAGTAAGCGATTACTCGAATATTTGCGGCTTTTTCTCGCTTTTAATGACCGTGAGCGCATATTTTCGGGCATAAATGCTGACAAAATTGATACCGACTTCAATTTTAGCAAGGAGTGATTAAGAGATGTTAAACACAGGGGATACGATCGCTGCCATCGCTACGGCGATCGTTCCGCAACAGGGTAGCATCGGTATTGTCCGTTTATCCGGTAGTCAGGCATTGGCGATCGCTCGTCAGCTTTTTCATACCCGCAATCGTCAAAAATGGCAAAGTCATCGTATTCTCTACGGTTATATCCGGCATCCCCAAAGTCAGGCAATTATCGATGAAGCTTTACTGTTGCTCATGTTGGCTCCCCGCTCTTTTACTCGCGAGGATGTGGTGGAATTTCACTGTCATGGCGGCATTATGCCCGTACAACAGGTGTTACAGTTATGTCTAGAAAATGGGGCCCGTTTGGCACAAGCGGGGGAATTTAGCCTGCGTGCCTTTCTTAACGGCAGAATTGACCTAACTCAAGCTGAAAGCGTCGTCGATCTCGTTGGGGCGCGTTCTCCCCAAGCGGCACAATTTGCCCTCGCTGGTTTACAGGGGAAACTCGCTCAACCGATCCGCCATTTGCGCGCCACCTGTCTCGATATTTTGGCCGAAATAGAGGCCCGTATTGACTTTGAAGAGGATTTACCGCCCTTGGATCACGAGGCGATTCTCCATAGCATAGAACAGGTTTTTTGTCAAGTAAATTTAATTTTAGCCACTGCCGAGCGCGGGGAATTGCTGCGTAGTGGTCTGAAAGTGGCGATCGTGGGGCGGCCGAATGTGGGTAAATCCAGTTTGTTAAATGCTTGGAGTCGGAGCGATCGAGCGATTGTCACCGATTTACCCGGCACTACCCGCGATATTGTCGAATCTCAGCTAGTTGTGGCGGGAATCCCCGTACAAGTCCTCGATACGGCAGGAATTCGCTCGGCCAGCGATCGAGTCGAACAAATTGGGGTGGAACGTTCCCGTCAAACGGCCCGGTCTGCTGATTTAGTTCTCTTAACCGTCTCCGCAGAGTCAGGATGGACCGAGGAAGACGAGGAAATTTATCGCTCTGTCAGCGATCGCCGATTAATTTTAGTGATTAATAAAATTGATTTAGCTAATCCCGAAATGATAATTTACCCAGCAGAAATTGAGCGAGTTGTCAAGCTATCCGCCGCCCAAAATCAGGGTATTGAAGACTTAGAAAAAAGTATTATTAATGCTGTCCAAAATCAAGAATTACAGGCGGCTAATTTGGATTTAGCCATTAATCAACGACAAGCGGCCGCTTTAACTAGGGCGAAAATTGCTTTGGAACAGGTCAAAAAAACAATTGACCAAGATTTACCTTTTGATTTTTGGTCGATCGATCTGCGTACTGCCATTCAAGCCTTAGGAGAAATTACCGGCGAAGAAGTGACTGAATCGGTACTTGATCGCATTTTTAGCCGTTTTTGTATTGGCAAGTAAGCAATTAGGAAATCTGGTCAACCAGAAACATCAGATATTACTGGAAAAAAATACTTTCCAAGCGGCCGTAATAATGGCACTTCCCAAAAGGATAATCAATGTCCAGACCTGATTTTTTTGGGTTCCTTCCACTGATTTTAGCCGATTGTCGATGCCTTCGATTTTCTCGTCTAACACTTTAATATCCCCTTTGATATCAGCTTGTCCTATCTCAAGTTTTGTTAAGCGATTATCTAATCGATCAAACCGTTCATCAATCTTATCGAATTTCTGGCTAACTTCCTTGATACTGTCTTTAATTTCTTTAAGGACGACATCAAGGGAATAAGTAACAGTTTCGTTAGACATTGGGTCAACTCCTATACTGCATCTGGTTGGATATAATTTTATCCTAGTCTAGGCTTTAAGAAAATTTTCTTTCAGGAGCGGTTAATCTTTTTGGGTTCGTTTAACTGTAGTCTTGTTGAGGATTAGAGAACTCAGATATTACTTGAAAAAAATACTTTCCAAGCGGCCGTAAAAATGGCACTCCCTAAAAGGATGATTAATGTCCAGACCTGATTTTTTTGGGTTCCCTCTACTGATCTTAGTCGATTGTCGATGCCTTCGATTTTCTCGCCTAACACTTTAATATCCCCTTTGAGATCGGCTATTCCTATTTCTACTTTTGTCAACCGCTCATCAATCTTATCGAATTTTTGACTAACTTCCTTGATACTGTCTTTAATTTCTTTAAGGACGACATCAAGGGAATAAGTAACAGTTTCGTTAGACATTTGGTAAACTCCTATACTGCATCTGGTTGGGGATAATTTTATTTTAAGTCTAGCTTTAAGAAAATTTTCTTTCAGGAGCGGTTAATCTTTTTGGGTTCGTTTAACTTTAGTCTTGTTGAGGATTGGAGAACTCAGATATTACTTGAAAAAAATACTTTCCAAGCGGCCGTAAAAATGGCACTTCCCAAAAGGATAATCAATGTCCAGACCTGATTTTTTTGGGTTCCCTCTACCGATCTGAGCCGATTGTCGATGCCTTCGATTTTCTCGTCTAACACTTTAATATCCCCCTTGATATCGGTTAGTCCTATTTCTACTTTGGTTAACCGATCTTCTACCTTGTCAAATCTTTCGTTAACCCGCTTCTCAAGCGAGTCAATCTTTCCCTCAATCCTTGTGAGGACAGCTTCTAGGGAATAAGTAACAGTTTCGTTAGACATTTGATAAACTCCTATACTGCATCTGGTTGGATATAATTTTATCTTAGTCTAGGCTTTAAGAAAATTTTCTTTCAGGAGCGGTTAACTCTAGTCTTCTTGAGGATTAGAGAGATCAGATATTACTTGAAAAAAATACTTTCCAAGCGGCCGTAAAAATAGCACTTCCCAAAAGGATAATCAATGTCCAGACCTGATTTTTTTGGGTTCCCTCTACCGATCTGAGACGATTGTCGATGCTTTCAACCTTTTCGGTTAAAGTGGCTACTCCTATTTCCACTTTGGTTAACCGTTCATCGATTTTGTCGATCTTCCCCTCAATCCTTGTCAGAATAGCTTCTAGGGAATAAGTAACAGTCTCGTTAGACATTTGGTAAACTCCTATACTGTATCCAGTTGGATATAATTTTATCTTAAGTCTAGGCTTTTTGGCATTTCTTACCCCATAGTTAACTTTACTTTTGTCCAACCACTGAGACAGTGTTAGGTGAAAACTTAGATAGTTTCTTGTCACTGATTACCAGTTACTGTTCATTCTCTACGGAAAAACCCTAACTGCCAATTTTTTCGGGAACTTCCTAACATTCCATTCATCTTAAAACCCAGATTCCACAGGGAAAAAGGGGGAAATCCAGAGAGTTTCAGGCTTCTTTCCTAGCCCTCTCGGTTTTCTTTTGGTTTGACACTCCCATCGCACTCATGCGAGGGATTCTTCGTTCACGGGGAGATGCCTTGCAAAAGCAGTGCCTTTACTTGGTCTTACTCTCCCTCCAGAAGCAGTAGCGGTATGCCCTACCGCCAAAATTCGTAAACCTTCATCTCGAATATTCTTAGCGGCATTGATGTCTCTATCGTGGGTTTCTCCACACTTAGGACATTGCCAACTACGAATATCCAAGCTTAAACTGTCAACACGACCAGCATCACTAATTGATTTGGCTAGTTTCTGGTTTTTGACCATGTTTCTGACTGCCAGATTTTCTACCACTATGACTTGGTTTTCGTCAACTAATTTACGACTTAGTTTGTGGAGGAAATCTTCACGACAACGAACAATTTTAGAGTGAACTTTAGCAACTTTAACTCTAGCTTTATTTCGGTTGTTAGAGCCTTTTTGCTTGCGACTTAATTTCTTTTGTCTCCTCGCTAATCTCTGTTCGTACTTACGGTAGTATTTAGGATTCCCGTGTTTAGTCCCGTCTGATGTAATAGCAAAATGGGTTAGTCCAACGTCTATCCCGACAGCTTTTCCTTCTGATGACCCTTCGGCTTCGCTCAGGGTTAATTTTTGGGGTAAATCCTGACCATCATCATAAAGACAAGATGCGAAATATTCTCCCGATGGATTAACTGAAACCGTAACAGACTTTAAGCTTCCCTCTGGTTGCCGTGAAACCTTGCAATAGACTTCACCAATTTTAGGCAATACCAGAACATCATCTTTTAACTTACAGTGCTGAGGAAATCTAATCGACTGCCTATTTTGCTTTTTCTTGAAGTTAGGATATTTAGTTCTACCTTCAAAGAAATTAAGGAAAGCACTAGAAAGATTTAAAGCTGCTTGCTGTAATACCTGCGATGGTACTTCGCTTAACCACTCATGCTCTTTTTTTAGGGAAGGCAGCAGCCTAATTATTTCGTCTCTGCTTAATCCTTTTCCAGTTTGCTTGTAAGTTTCAGATGTCAAGTTTAGGGCGTAATTGTAAAACCATCTAGCACAGCCAAACGACTTGGCAAGCAAAACTGATTGCTCGCTTGTCGGATAGATTCTGTACTTAAACGCTTTTAACATCTTGTTTACCAGACTATATTTACTATGTTAAACTATGCAAGGCTAAACTGTCAAGGATTTAATCGTGCTTTGCGGTTCTATTCTGGTCGGGGTTTCATCCCTTCAGTACGAGGATCTTCACCCCGACATCTGTGATAAATTGGGTTATGTGTGCAAAGGAGTGAGCGAGTGACGTTTAGCATAGAACCAAAAATTATCAATCCGCCCAAAAACCGTCATGATTATCAATTGTCGGAAGTAATTCGCTATCGTGCTTGGGTAGAGATCGATCGCTCGGCATTACAACAAAACGTGCGAAAAGTCAAGGCCTTATTAGCCCCAAAAACGGAATTAATGGCGGTAATTAAAGCCGATGCTTACGGACACGGGGCAGTTAAGGTGGCTAACAGCGTTTTAGAAGCTGGAGCGCAATCTTTAGCCATCGCGACTATTGGGGAAGGTATCGAACTACGGGAAGCGGGAATCGTTGCCCCAATTATGATTTTAGGGGCAGTGAATACCCCGGAAGAAGTGGCAGCCTTAGCCCATTGGCAATTGCAGCCCACCCTGGTACAAATCGAACAGGTGCAAATTTTTGCCACCGTTATGAGACGCTTAGAGCAGCGGCTGCCGGTTCATATCAAACTAGATACGGGGATGTCTCGCTTAGGTACACCATGGCAAAACGGTACAAAATTCGTCGAACAGGTTTTAGAGGCTCCTAACCTGAAAATTGCCAGTATATACTCCCATTTTGCCACGGCTGACGATCCCAATCCCGAAATCATGCAGTTACAACGGCAAAGATTCCAACAAGCGATCGCCGAGCTAAGATCAAAAGGTTATCATCCCCCCTGTCTGCATTTAGCTAACTCTGCCGCTACTCTAAGCGATCGATCTCTGCACTACGATCGAGTTAGAGTCGGATTAGCTCTCTACGGTCTTTATCCTGCCAATCATCTCACCGATAAAGTCCCTTTGCAACCCGTCCTGCAAGTAAAAGCGCGCATTGCCCAAGTCAAAACTATTGCCGCCGGTTCGGGAGTGAGTTATGGTCATCAGTACATAGCGGCAAAAGACACTCGTATTGCTGTGGTCGGTATCGGTTACGCGGATGGAATTCCCCGCAATCTCTCCAATCGTTTAAAAGTATCCCTGAGAGGACGTTTAGTACCCCAAATCGGCGCGATAACCATGGATCAGTTAATGATTGACGTGAGCGAGATTCCGGACGTAAAAACAGGGGAAATCGTCACACTTATCGGCAAAGATGGCCCACAGTGCATTACCGCCGACGATTGGGCGCGGGATTTAGGTACGATATCCTGGGAGATTCTCTGCGGTTTTAAGCATCGTTTGCCGCGAATTACTATTCTTTTTTGAAATCAAAAAGTGCCAGCCATTGGAGTGTTCGGGGGGGAAATTTAGGCACTTTTTCCCTGAAAATTAGGTAATTGACCCCCTGAAAATGGGTAAAACCCCACACCCTACCCCCACGAAAAACTTTTTCAGCAGACCCTAATTATGGCGGTGATCTTAAAAAATGTCAATTGGCGGCAATTCTCACTGTTGAATGACTGGTGAGATGTGTAATTAACTTTGCTTAGGCACTTACCGTTGTCAAGTGTGATCATTGCCAGTCTAGATTAGGGGATGAATTCTCTGGCGCTTTAGGTTAGAATAAACAGGGTTAATCGACGGCAACTGATTAGTTTTACCCTAGAGGCAGCGATGACTATAAGCAACGATTTACCCTTACCCCCCGGCAGTTTTGGATTACCCCTATTAGGAGAAACAATCGCTTTTTTGACCGATCGAGATTTTGCCAGTAAACGTCATAATAAATATGGTCAACTTTTCCGCACTCATATTTTTGGCAGTCCCACGATTATTTTATCCGGTGCCGAAGCTAACCGGTTTCTCCTCAGCAACGAGAACAAATACTTTGCGGCAACTTGGCCCAAAAGTACCAAAACTCTCCTAGGCAGCGCATCTTTAGCGGTGCATACAGGAGATGTCCACGCTTCCCGTCGTCGCTTAATCTATCAAGCTTTTCAACCCCGGTCCCTAGCAAGTTATATCCCTACGGTAGAAACAATTACCGCTCACTATTTAGAGCGTTGGCAAACTGCAAAAACCCTGTCATGGTATCCTGAATTAAGAAACTATACTCTCGATATCGCCTGTAAATTATTTGTCGGTCTTGACCAGGGTTCTGCTACCAAATTAGGAGAAGCTTTTGATACTTGGTGTGCGGGATTATTTAGCCTTCCCCTTCCCCTTCCCTGGACAGCTTTCGGCCAAGCATTACGCTGTCGAGAAGAATTACTGCAAGCGATCAAAACTATCATTTTAGAAAGACAAAAAAATGATGACCCAGGCCAAGATGCTCTTGGTATTCTTTTACAAGCTAAGGACGAAAACGGTCAAAGTTTATCCTTAGCGGAATTAAAGGATCAAGTGCTATTATTACTCTTTGCCGGTCATGAAACTTTAACCTCTGCTATCGCCACTTTCTGCCTACAAATGGCACTGCATCCCGATATTTTTCAGCTTGTCCTTGAGGAAATAACTAATTTTGACCTATCGACTCCTTTAAGCGTCGATACCCTCAAACAGATGACCTATTTAGATCGCGTTTTAAAGGAAGTTTTACGTTTTACTCCCCCCGTGGGAGGAGGATTCCGTCGGGTAGTAGAAGACTGTCAATTTAACGGTTATCATTTGCCGAAAGGATGGGTGGTGCAGTATCAAATCACCAATACTCATAAAGATAATAATATTTATTCTCATCCTGAAACCTTCGATCCCGATCGCTTTTTAGCCGAGGAAAAACCCTACGGATATATCCCTTTTGGTGCGGGATTACGCGAATGTATTGGCAAAGAATTCGCTCGTTTAGAGATGAAAATTTTAGCCGTCCGTTTAGTAGAAAAATACGATTGGCAATTACTCCCCAATCAAGATCTCACCCTCACCGCTATCCCCACTCCCCATCCTCGCGACGGTTTACAAGTCACCTTTAAACCCCGATAAAAAAACTTTAAAAACAGTTTAGCGTTTTGCTCAGAGCCGTGAAATTTATTTCACGGCCTTTCGCTGGAACTAAGCTGAACAGAGGTTAATCGGCAGCGGGTAAAGCTTTCGATAATTCTCCATTTTGCTGATGATTTGGTGTATCGAATTCGAGAACTAAGTAACGAATTAAACGCGCTAGGGATTTTTGTAGCAAACCTTCAGCAATTTTTTGTCCCATCTGTTGGGTTTCGGGTTTAGCGATTAGTTTAGTCATCACTGGCACCATAGCCATGGCATCGAATCCTTTCGTTTCCTGTAAAATACTAAAGACGTTGCGAAGATGCTCAAAAGTCTTAGCATCACCTAATAATTCTGGGGGAGTTTCTTGCACCGCTAAACCCACCTGTTCCCGGAAATTAACCGTGAGATTAAACCAAGTGCGACGACCGAAGTTATCGAGAGCATTTACTAACTCATTCACTAATTTTTCGCGGATAAATATACCCCTGTCTGAAAGGAGAAAATCTAGCGCTTGATCGGTGACTTTATCGAAGTTAAAATCATTAGAATCTTTAGCATTACGCAAGAGATTTTCTAAACGATTCCAGCGAAAAGTACCGTCTTTAAACAATAAATCCCGCAGGGAATCTCGCAACTCCGTGGAAGGATCGGTGAGCAGACGTTTAGCAATATAAGGATAGGCTTTGCTAAGTACCTTAAAATTAGGATCAATGCCAATCGCTATTCCCTCTAAAGTCACCATTGAGCGAATAATCAGGGCATAATAGGCAGGTACTCGAAAGGGAAACTCATACATCATCGCCGACATTTTATCGGTGATACTTTTAAAGTTTAATTCTGCCACACTCGCCCCTAAAGCATTACCAAAAACTTCCGAAAAAGCGGGAACAATTGGCTCTAAATTGGTAGTTGGTGACAGGAAGTCTAACTTAACGTAATCCTTGGCCAAAGACTCAAAATCCCGGTTGACTAAATGCACCACCGCTTCGATTAAACCGTAGCGTTGATAGGGTTCAATATTGCTCATCATGCCGAAATCAAGATAAGCTAATTTACCGTCGGGAGTCGCTAATAAATTACCCGGATGGGGATCCGCATGGAAAAATCCGTGTTCAAGTAATTGACGCAAAGAACACTGCACCCCCACATTAACTAAGTGGGTGGCATCAATACCCTGAGCTTGAATTTCTTTGATATTAGTTAATTTTGTGCCGTCCACCCACTCCATGGTTAAAACCCGTCTCCCGGTATATTTCCAGTAGATTTTGGGGATGTAAATTTCGGCAATATGACCATAAAGTTGAGCGAATTTTTCGGCGTTTTGTCCTTCGTGCAGATAATTAATTTCTTCAAAAATGCGAGCGGCTAATTCGTCGGTAATTGCCACTAAATCGGAGCGAAGTCTTTTAATATTACCTTTCACCCAAGTCGCCAAACTACGCATGATATACACATCTAAAGTTATACAGCGAATCAAATCGGGACGCTGTACTTTAACGGCGACTCTCTCTCCGGTTTTTAATTTACCTTTGTAAACTTGTCCTAGGGAAGCTGCCGCTATGGGATTGGGGGATAATTCTGCGTAAATTTCCCGGGGAGAATAACCTAATTCTTCCTCGATAAAACGATAGGCAATTTCGTTAGGAAAAGAGGGTATTTGATCCTGGAGAGTGGTTAATTCTTCTAAATATAAAGGCGGTACTAAATCAGGCCTGGTAGAGAGAGCTTGACCGATTTTAATATAGGTCGGTCCCAATTTGGTCAACATTTCCCGCAATTGTACGGCCCGTCTAATTTCATTTTTTGGCGATTTTCCCCGCAGTTTATCCCACCAGATACCGATGACAAAAGATAAAACCGGTAGGGCAATTTCGATTAATCTCCCCACAACGTCTAGAGGTCGCCCACGGTAATAGTCGTTAATCACTTGGGGATTGTAGCGCCAACTCTCGGCTACGTTGTCATCCATGGGGCCGATATCTTCCCGATGCTCTTCGGGAATATGGATGGGCTGCACTTCAACGGTAATCGCTTCTGGGTTTTGCGTCTCTGGGGAGATCATCTGTTCGGACATAGTTCGGTGACGGGGCAGGGTGATTTGTAAACTATTGTAACAAGTATCGGCTTTCTGCCCGATCTTGTTTCTGTCTCCCTAGTTCTATGCTCAGGTTCGCCGTCAACTTTCCCCTGGTTATCCGTATTTTTGACGATTTCGAGGCTGATACTGCCCTGATTATCCTGAACGTAGGTGTCAAAAAATAGCGCGGTAATTTGGCTGGTTTCTAGGACTTTGTTAAATAAACTAGGGTCTGCTGACCGATAACTCAATTCACCGCTAATAATCAGAAGTTAAATTAGCTAAGTTAATCATTACTATTACCCCTCAAAGTATTCTACAATAGCTCTCGCTATCGATTCTGCACCATCTTTAGGCGGTTTAACCTTTAATCGTGGCGGTTGGGGGGCTTGCCGTAAAAAGTCCCAATTACCTTGAAAAAATTCTTCACTGCTAATAATTTGATGATCACTATAATCTTGGATTCCAGCCAATAAAATCGCTGATTCGGCGAAACCTTCTCGAGTGAGGGAAACAATCGGAACCTCTAATTTTAAAGCCTCGGCAAAGGTACTATATCCCGGTTTGGAAATAATTCGATCGCACAGGGGCATAAAATCCACGGGACGATAGCTCCGATCCGGTTTATCCTGTAAGCGGACTAAATTGGGCAATTCGGGTGCGTTTTTTTCAAAAGTGATAAATTGCCAATCGGGAAAACTGGCGAGGTTATCATAGGGAATTGCTTCTAATCCTAACCCACCAAAACTCAATAAAATAGTTTTTTCTTTAGGGGCATTTAGCTTAAATTCCTGTCGCAATTGTTCTTCACTGTAGCGGGGGGTACCTCCGGTTAAACCTGCCTCGCTAACGTGAGGAAATGCTGTCATTGCTTCTGCTAAAGGCAGTTTAAATAAGCGATCACATTGATTATAACAACGACTAATCCAATCACTAATACTGGCGAATTCTTCACCCCAATCACGATAGATAAAATCCCAGCCAAAGTTACCAATCATCCAACAAGGAAGCCCCGCACTTTTGGCAATTAGTGCCGCTAAAGGCGGTAAATCGGCCACAACTAAACCGACACGATTAGTTTTAATAAAATTAACTTCACTGGCAATAATTGCCCTTGATTGAGCAATTATTTGTTCTAATTTTTCTTTAGTAGCTAATTTATCCATCGTTAAACTATCCGATTGGATTACCCCCACATCAAACCCCCGATGTCTTTGAATATATTCTCCTGATATGTAGGAATCTAATAACCAGCGCGGAGCAGTGGTGACTAATATCGGCAAAATTTCGGGATTAAGTTCAATAATATTAGCTACTACCGAAGCAGTGCGGACAGCATGGCCAAAACCATGATTAGTAACGGCAAAATAAACAACAGGACGAGACATAAATATCAAGTAGGGTGAGAATAATAAGCGAGAAATTTTGTTTTTTAGACTGTAGATAATAATTACCCTTAATTTTAGGGAGGCAAATGAGGCAGGATATAAATACTAGCAAAAGCATAATATTCCGCTCCCAGTTGACAAGCTTCTTGCAGTAAAGATAAAGCATCCGAGTCTCCTTGTTTTGCTAAACGTAATAATGCTAACAACTTTTTAATATATTGACTACGATGGTTGATTAATTCTTTTCGTCCACGCAGACCATTGAGATCAAAAATATCTTTAACAATTGTACCACGTTGATCTCGACCATAAACACTGGCTAATTTTGCGATTTCATCCCAAATAAATTCCAGATGTGTATTCGGATCGGTTACTCCATCCGTGGGATCTATTAATAGAGGATTTCCCGTGATATCATCTAGAGGAAAATTTGTGCCTTTGTGATTGGCATCATTACATTTATCACAAGAAAGAAGTAAATTTTTCCAAGTAAAAGTCAGATCAGGATACTGGCTTTTTGGATAAAAATGTTCGATCGCTCCGTAAGTTACCACTGTAATCTTACTTTCAAAGTAAGCACATTTACCATATTTATTTTGTGCTTGGTTAATTTGAGCTTTAGTTGCCTTGTTGTTTGATTGTATTAATTCTAAAGCCTCTAGCCAACGAGCGGCATTTTTAGCTAATACGGGTGGCTCTGATATTCTCGTGACAGGAATCAAGATAAACGCTCCTCTAGTAAGGCATCAATTCGGGATTCTAAACTATTAGGTTGACTAATTTCGCTAAAGGGTTTAACTTCTTGAACAAATAATGACAGTTGTTCATATTCTTGCTTTTCTTCTGCTGCCAGATTTTTATTTTTACGATTTAGTTGGTGGTAACGCTTAATTTTATTTTCTGTATCAGTGGGATAGGTTGATTTCAAACCAAAAGCAGAACTTGTTAAAGTACGATCAACATTAGCCGCTAATTCTAAATAAGGAATTTCTACAATCTCTAATTCACCCTCTACCAGATCGATTCTTAGGGTTAAAGAATTTGGCCCTGCACCGGCAGCGATTAAAGGACTATGGGTAGCAACAAAGAATTGAAGCTTGGGAAAAACTTTCTGTAACCATCCAGCGATTTCTCTTTGCCAAGAGGGATGTAAATGAATATCTAACTCATCGATTAAGACAACTCCAGAAGCTTCTGTGGGGTTATCTAGATCGGGGAAGGATTGTAATAATCGCCAAATTAAATCCCCGGCTAAAGCAATCATACTCCGAAAACCATCGGATAAACTAATGGTTGGAACTTTTTGACCGTTAACTAGAAACTGAATCAAGCCATCGGCAGTTACTTCAGCAATTTCTACATTACCGGGTAACAGTTTAGTAATTGCTTCTTCGCCGATTTTTTTCATTTGTTTGGCCTGAATATCCGTGGCATTTTTGGCTATTCGATAATCTAAATACACCATCCATCTCTCAAAAGAACTTAAAGATGTATCCTCATTAAATTGGCTGAAAAAGTTGCTAGAGCGTTTCGGGGGTTCAAGACTAGGAATGATCACTTGACTCACTCTTGTCAAACGACGGAAAGCTCCATAACCGACGGCAAACCAACCATGATTATCGGAGGCAAAAGCATTGGCTCGCAACCAACTTAAAATTTTAGTATTTTCTTCGATTAATGCTGGCTCTGTATAAGTTTGTTTGTCCTTACTTCCTCCCACCTCTAACCTTTCCGTGCCTGTAACAAAATAGGAATAAGAAAAACTTTGTCGATTGCCAAATTTTCCCGTATCCCCCTCTTCTTGATGAAGCACTGCGGTTAATTTACCCGGTGTTTTAGGATTACATATCCAACCGGTCGGACGTGGTAATAATTCTTTGGCTGCTTCCGGTCCCGCGAGCAGCAAAGCTAAAGCCTGTAGAATCGTGCTTTTTCCTACTCCATTTTCTCCTAATAAAGTGATCCAATGGTAAGGTTTAGCTCGCCAACGACGTTGATTATTAGGATTACGAATAAATTTAATCTCTTGATTCTGGAAGCATTTAATGTTTTCGAGTTTTATACTTTCAACCCACATCGACATTCCCCCAGAGGATAACAGCGGTCGATAGAATTTTAGCTTATTTGGCCACATCTAGCCCTTTTTGGCCTTCATCTCTAAATCAAGTAAAAAACCCTCTCTTGGGGGCTATCCATTAGTCAGATCTTTCTTAACAAAAAGAGAAGAAACTTAAAAAAAGGGGAAACGATTGATAGGTATAGTTTTGAAAGAAGGAATTAAGGTGGAGGTAAGCAAAA
>VYLU01000058.1_pt1 | contig 22693 bp, 19 predicted proteins | sample 5114211 | NCBI WGS metagenome assembly VYLU01 (sample SAMN12291803, study PRJNA351875) | freshwater metagenome | isolation source: freshwater lake | place: USA: Michigan, Little Long Lake | collected 2013-08-08 | reverse complement strand
ACCTTTGGGCTAGATCCAATAAACGCTTGGGGAGAGAATACCTCTACTTTTTCAGAAGCAATTCTGTCTTTCGCAAGTAATCTCTGTGAACCAAGAATCCCCGTCTCTTTAGAGAGGGGAGTGTCAATCGTCTGATTCAGTGATCAGTTTAGCGGTTTCAGGTTTGACAAAAACTGTTCACCTTGAACGGATTGCTAGAAAGTCCTAGAGTTGCAGAATTTTTCGACGCAACGGACAAAAATCTCGACTCCCATCGCTAACACAGATTCATCAAAATCAAAGCGGGGATGATGGTGGGGATAGGCTAATCCTAATTCGGGATTGGCAGACCCCAAGAAGAAATAACAGCCCGGTACTTCCTGTAAAAAGAATGACATATCTTCCCCTCCCATGGTTTGACATTCGGGAACGATTCCGTCCGGGGTTTCCACCACTTGTGCGGCGATTGAGCGCACTAATTCCGCCATCTGATCATGATTGATTACCGGGGGATACAATTGCCAGTAATCGAATTGATAACTAGCCCCCTGACTTTGACAGATGCCCGCGATAATTTCTTCCATCCGTTGTCGGAAATAGCCCCCTAACTGGGGATTGAAATAGCGCACCGTCCCACTGAGATTAGCACTATCGGCGATCACGTTTCTAGCGGTTCCCGCTGCTAATTTACCCACAGTCACCACGGCAGCATCGAGGGGGTTGAGGTTGCGGGCGACGATGGTTTGCAAGGCGTTGACGATTTGGACCGCCACCAGTAGTGAATCGACGGTTTGATGAGGAATTGCCCCGTGGCCGCCCCGGCCTTGAATCTGGAGATCGAAACATTCCACCGCCGCCATTAAGGGACCATTTTTCACGCCCACTGTCCCTAAAGGCAGATTATTCCAGAGATGCAGCCCGATAATTCCGTCCACGTCGGGATTTTTCAGCACTCCCGCTTCGATCATCGGTTTCGCCCCCCCCGGCCCCTCTTCGGCGGGTTGGAAAATAATTTTTACTTTTCCCTTGACATGGTGACGGTTTTGTGCTATGTAAACTGCCGTGCCGAGGGCGATCGCTGTGTGGCCATCGTGACCACAGGCGTGCATTTGGCCCCGATGTTGGGAACGATAGGGGACTTGGTTTTCTTCGGCGATCGGTAGTGCATCCATATCGGCCCGCAGGGCTAAAACTGGCCCCGGTTGACTGCCTTCGATGGTGGCGACAATTCCGGTGCCGGCGATGCCAGTTTGATGCTCAATTCCGTATTTAGTCAGGGTTTGACTGATTAAGGAGGCGGTGAGGTGTTCTTGAAAGCCTAGTTCTGGTTTTTGGTGTATTTGTCGGCGCCAGTGAACCAATTGCGGCTGCAGGGAACGAATGGCAAGGCGAATTTGAGGGCAATTTAAGCTATTAGGAACGGGAAAGGAGGAAATCATCGGGTTCGGACGGCTAGATTTTTTGAGCACCGGTTTCTAGTTTAACGTCAGGAGACACCCCACACCCTACACCCCACACCCCACTCCCTACACCCCACTCCCCACACCCCACTCCCCTCTCCCTTCTTTACAAAACTTCATCGTAATTGGAGGGCTGGAAAGGGCAATCCTTGGGTAATAGGGGAAGGGAAAGGGGGAAAATATTAAAAAAAACTTAAAATTTTTATCTTGCTGCCCTTTATACCCTTAAAGCCTTGCTGTCTCTGATTTCCCGACGGTGAGAGGCTTTGAGCCATGGTCATCAATTCCTGACCAACTCGATCGAGTTATTGTTAAGTGACTGTTACAAAAAGACAGCAAAAAACTTAATAATATGTAACAAACAAAGTTTCGACAGCAGTGTATAAATTTAATTTGAGGGGCCAAGATAACAGACAAAAGTTAAGCTGGATACTTGTTTAACCTCCTTAAGTGATTTATGAGAGAGCCATGAAGTTTTTTCAGGTTTCTTAAAGTAGGTCGCAACAATCACGGTCAAGGCTCGTCCAGGCTCACCGTGAAATCCCTTAAGAGGGAAAACCATTTAATTGCAAGCAAATCCCATTTAAATTTAGGAGATTGTCACAATGTTTGACGCATTCACCCGGGTAGTATCCCAAGCTGATGCTCGCGGCGAATATTTAAGCTCTTCCCAACTAGACGCTCTGAGCGCCATGGTTGCCGACAGCAACAAACGGATGGACTCTGTTAACCGGATCACCAGTAACGCTTCCACCATCGTTGCTAACGCCGCTCGTAGCCTGTTCGCTGAACAGCCCCAACTGATCACCCCCGGTGGTAATGCCTACACCAGCCGTCGTATGGCCGCTTGCTTACGCGACATGGAAATCATCTTGCGCTATGTCACCTACGCTACCTTCTCTGGCGACGGCAGTGTTCTCGATGATCGTTGCTTAAATGGTCTTCGCGAAACCTATGTAGCTTTAGGAGTACCTGGAGCTTCCGTAGCCGCTGGCGTAAGCAAAATGAAAGAAGCTGCGTTGTCCATCGCTAACGATCGCAACGGTGTCACCCCTGGCGATTGCAGTGCTTTAATGTCTGAAATTGCCAGCTACTTCGACCGCGCCGCCGCTGCTGTCGCCTAGTCCCTGGGGCTAGTCTCAATTGAACCGTAGGAAACTTATTGCAAGATTATTGGGAGATACCAAACAATGAAAACCCCCCTTACCGAAGCCGTAGCAGCCGCTGATTCTCAAGGTCGTTTCTTAAGCAGCACCGAAATCCAAGTTGCTTTCGGTCGTTTTCGTCAAGCTTCTGCCAGCCTCACCGCCGCTAAAGCTTTAACCGAAAGAGCTAATTCTTTAATCTCCGGTGCCGCTCAAGCAGTGTACAACAAGTACCCCTACACCACCCAAATGCAGGGGAATAACTTTGCGGCGGACCAACGTGGTAAAGACAAATGCGCTCGTGACATCGGTTACTACCTCCGCATGGTGACCTACTGCTTAGTTGCTGGTGGAACCGGTCCGATGGACGAGTACCTCATCGCTGGTATCGACGAAATCAACCGCACCTTCGACCTGTCTCCTAGCTGGTACATCGAAGCCCTCAAATACATCAAAGCCAACCATGGTTTAAGTGGCGACCCTGCGGTAGAAGCCAACTCCTATATCGACTACGCTATCAACGCTCTCAGCTAGTCCGATCAAAAAAACTGCTGGTCTGGAAAGACAGGAGGTTGTTAGCAAAAGGGTTAGCAATCACCTGTTCTTCCAGACCTTGTTATATCCATATACAGTTAGTTTCAGGAGGATCGACGATGACTAGCTTGATAGCAGCCCAAAGACTGGGATTTGAACCCTACAACGGTTCCCCCCGCTTGGAATTACGCGCCACCGACAGTGATGAACAGGTAGAAGTGGTGATCCGCGGGGCCTATCGACAGATCTTGGGCAACGAGCATCTGATGTCCAGCGAGCGCCTAATCAGCCTAGAATCCCTCTTACGCAATCGTTCGATTAGCGTCAGGGATTTTGTTCGGGCGATCGCTCAATCAGAACTATATCGGCAGAAATTTTTCCACAGCAATCCCCAAAATCGCTTTATCGAGTTGAATTATAAACACCTGCTCGGTCGCGCTCCCTACGATCAAGCTGAGATCGCTTTCCACACCGATCTCTACAATCAACAGGGTTACGAAGCAGAAATTAATTCCTATTTCGATTCCCCCGAATACAACCAACATTTCGGCCAGAACATTGTCCCCTACTATCGTGGTTTCGCTACCCAGACGGGTCAGAAAACCGTCGGTTTTAGTCGGCTGTTCCAAGTCTATCGCGGTTATGCGACCAGCGATCGCGCGCCGTTAAAAGAGGGAAAACTGACCAGGGAACTAGCCTATAACAGTGCTTCCCCCGTTTATATTAACGGAACTGGTCAATCCTTAACCGGATTAGCTGGGGGCGATCGGGGCAAATTCTATCGCTTGCGCGTGGTGAGTGGCGCAAAAGTGGGACGACAAACCCGTGTGCGTCGCAGTGTGAGCGAGTATCTCGTTGCCTACGAGCAACTATCGAACAAATTGCAAGAAATCAACCGTCAAGGCGGCCAGGTAATCGAACTGATCCTCGCCTAGCTTTGAGCGGTCAGAAATTGACATCCTCGCCGCCCTAAAAGCTTGTACTTGTTGCGCGCGACTTTTTACCCGGACAAGCTTTTCTGAACGGAACCCCCTAAGCCGAGTTTTCAAGGTGCTGTCCGCCCACTTGGTTTTCGAGACGGTCTTTTTAAGACTAACGTAAAGCCAACCTAGAACGGCGGGGTTTCCCACCCAAAATTTTCGATGATCATTTTTTTTGTAGGAGAACTTTAGTGGCAATTACTACCTCAGCTTCCCGTTTAGGGACAACCGCTTTTAGCGAGGTTGCTCCCGTGGAATTACGTCCCGATTGGTCTCGTGACGAGGCACAGGCGGTTATTCGCGCTGTCTATCGTCAGGTGCTAGGCAATGACTATATCATGCGTTCCGAGCGCCTTACCAGTGCCGAATCCTTACTCTGTAACGGTTCGATCACCGTGCGGGAATTCGTCCGCGCCGTGGCCAAATCGGAACTGTATAAGAACAAATTCTTCTACGGTAACTTCCAAACCCGCGTCATCGAACTTAATATCAAACATCTTTTAGGTCGCGCTCCCTACGATGAGTCGGAAGTGGTCTATCACCTCGATCTCTACGAAAACAAAGGATTCGAGGCCGATATCGACTCCTACATCGATTCCGCCGAATATACCGAAAACTTCGGTGATAGCATCGTTCCCTACTATCGCGGTTTTGCCAGCCAACCCGGTCAAAAAACCGTGGGATTTACCCGGATGTTCCAACTCTATCGCGGTTATGCCAACAGCGATCGCTCTCAGATTGCCGGCAAAACCTCCCGTTTAGCGGTGGAATTAGCCCAAAACGGTGCTTCGGCAGTAGTCGGTCCCTCCGGTGGCAACGATGGTTGGGCCTATCGTCCCTCCGGTCAACGCAACACCCCCAGTAAAGCTCTTGGTGGTAGTGTGGCCTATGGTAATGTGGGTAAGCTCTATCGCGTGGAAATTGCCGCCATCAGCAAACCGGGTTATCCCAGTGTCCGTCGCAGTAGCAAAGCGGTTATCGTCCCCTTTGAACAGTTAAATAACACCCTGCAACAGATCAACCGTCTCGGTGGCAAAGTTGCCAGCATCACCCCCGCTAGTTTGAATTAATTTTCTAGCTGAAGATAGCTAAAAGTCTCCCGGGCAGCCGTCAGGTTCACCGGGAGACTTTTTTCTAGGGAACTGGCAGAAATTGACCCTCAGCAGATCGAGCAAACCTGTAGAATGAAAATAATTCCCTCGTTTTAATGCCTGTGACTGTCACTTCGATCGCTTTTGACTCTATCGATACTGCCTTAGCGGAAATCAAAGCCGGACGTGCCATTGTCGTAGTTGATGATGAGAATCGCGAAAATGAAGGAGATCTAATCTGTGCGGCCCAATTTGCCACCCCCGATCTGATTAACTTCATGGCAGTGCAAGCTCGCGGTTTAATCTGTCTGGCAATGACGGGAGAGCGTCTTGATGCTCTCGAATTACCTTTGATGGTGACAAAAAACACCGATAGCAATCAAACCGCTTTTACCGTTAGCATCGATGCCGCTCCCCATTTAGGAGTTAAAACTGGCATTTCGGCAGAAGATCGGGCGAAAACCGTGCAAGTTGCCATTAATCCGGTTACTCGTCCCGACGATCTCACCCGTCCCGGTCATGTCTTCCCGATTCGTGCTAAAGCCGGTGGGGTCTTAAAACGTGCCGGTCATACGGAGGCAGCCGTGGATCTAGCTCGGTTAGCCGGGTTGTATCCGGCGGGAGTTATCTGTGAGATCCAAAATCCCGATGGTTCCATGGCCCGTTTACCGCAACTATTTGAATACGCTCGTCAACATAATCTAAGGTTAATTAGCATTGCCGATCTGATCGGTTATCGCTTAAAACACGATCGCTTTGTCCATCGGGAAACGGTCTGTGATTTTCCCAGTCAATTCGGCACTTTTCAGCTTTATGCCTACCGAAATTTATTAGATCAAACCGAACACATCGCTATTGTGAAAGGCGATCCCGCTCTCTTTGGCGATCAACCTGTAATGGTACGAATGCACTCAGAATGTCTGACCGGGGATGCTTTGGGATCCTTGCGTTGCGATTGTCGCCAACAGTTGCAAACTGCCCTAAAAATGATCGAAAAAAACGGTTTGGGGGTGGTGGTTTACCTGCGACAGGAAGGACGGGGAATTGGCTTAATTAATAAGCTAAAAGCCTATTCTTTACAGGATATAGGACTAGATACGGTGGAAGCCAACGAAAGGTTAGGATTTCCCGCCGATTTGCGCGATTACGGCATGGGAGCGCAAATGCTCAACGATTTGGGGGTGAGAAATATTCGTTTAATTACCAATAATCCCCGTAAAATTGCCGGATTAAAAGGCTATGGTTTGGAAATAGTCGAGCGAGTACCTTTGCTGATCGAGGCTAATGATTATAATTCCAATTATCTAGCCACAAAAGCGGAAAAGCTAGGACATCTATTCTTACAAACCTATCTAGTCACCATCGCTCTCAGTTGGGGGGAAAATCCGCCGTCAATTTCGCAAAGATATCATCAATTGGAGAAATTACGGCAGTTAAGTCGCGCTAATCAATTATCTCTCCAAGAAGAAACCCGACCGGTAGCCAATGCCCTTTTTGATCGCGCCCCTTTGATCGTACATTTAGGTTTAGATATTCGTCAGGGTGTCAGCAGTAATTGGTATAAAAATCCTTCCCATCCTTATCTTCTGGTTATTGACAAGATATTAAATGACATTAAAGATTGGTCGGAAATTGAACGCTTAGAATTTTTAATTTCCGACGGAGACGATTCGATGACGGGATTACAAATGAAACTCGATCGTCAAAAAATGTCCGATGAAGATTTCTCACAATTACCACAATTAGCTACCCAAATTATCTACAGTTTTACTCGTGATTCAGCCAAAAATTAGTTTTTGATGACTGGAAAAGATTGTAACAGTTATAATTAAATAAAGCTAGTGTAACGGGGAAAAACCATGACAACTCTCGACATTTTACCGGAAGTTACCTGTCCCCCCACCGATTTATGGAGTGATGAACCACCCTTGGAAAGTGATCTACATCTACAACAAATTACAATTCTGATCGGTTGTTTAGAAAGGCTATGGCAAGAAAGAAATAATTACTATGCTTCGGGAAATCTTACCATCTACTATAACGAAGAACAACTAAAAAAACGTGATTTTTGTGGTCCTGATTTTTTTGTGGTTTTAGATACGGAAAAACGTCCCCGCAAAAGTTGGGTAGTCTGGGGGGAAGGGGGTAAATATCCCAATGTGATCGTGGAAATTCTCTCCCCATCCACTGCTAATATCGATCGCAATAAAAAGAAAAATCTCTATCAAAATACCTTTCGGACTCCTAACTATTTCTGGTTTGATCCTGAAAGTTTAGAACTGCAAGGATCTAGATTAATTGCGGGACAATATCAAGCTATTGCTGCTAATGAAAACGGCTATTTATGGAGTGAACAATTAGAACTCTATTTAGGCATTTTTGAGAGGAAATTGCGTTACTTTACCCCCACGGGTGAATTAGTGCTAACTGCCGCAGAAGCAGAATTACAGGAACGACAAGCGAAGGAACAGGCTATCCTCGAAAAAGAACAAGCTATCTTGGAAAGGGAAAGATTAGCCCAAAAATTACGAGAATTGGGCATTGATCCTGAAACTATCTAATTGATCAATATCTCTAGGATAGGTAATTCCTATCCTAGAAACGGTCTTAATTTAACCTTATTTTTCCTGTCTTTCTAAGGCTAATTTTACTAACTTATCGACCAATTTATCAAACTCTAAACCGGTGGCTTTCCAGAGTTGGGGATACATACTAAAATTAGTAAACCCCGGCAGAGTATTAATTTCATTGAGAAACACTTCCCCAGTCTTTTCCACATAGAAAAAATCCACCCGCGACAATCCCGCAGCATCCACAGCTTTAAATGCTTCTACAGCCATTTCTCGCACTTGATTAGCAATTTTATCAGGAATATTAGCGGGAATAACCATACTCGATCGCCCGTCAGTATATTTAGTTTCATAGTCATAAAAATCACTATCAAAAGTAATTTCTCCCACCGAGGAAGCTTGGGGATTATCATTACCTAAAACCGCACATTCGATTTCTCTTGCGGTTACTCCTGCTTCAACAATAATCCGTCGATCATAACTAGCAGCACTATCTAAAGCAGCCTCTAATTCTTGCCGGTTGCGCGCTTTACTAATACCCACCGAAGAACCTAAATTAGCTGGTTTAATAAAACAAGGATAACCTATTTCCTCGGCGATTTGATCGCACAATTGCGGAAAAATACAGGGATTTGACCACACTTGCGAGCGGGTTACGGCCTTATACTTAACTTGGGGTAATCCAGCGGCTGCAAAAGCAGTTTTCATGGCAATTTTATCCATTCCTAGGCATGAACCCAGGACCCCACTACCCACAAAAGCAACCCGCATGAGAGTGAGTAATCCTTGCAAAGTGCCATCTTCTCCATTCGGTCCGTGGAGAATTGGAAACCAAACCTCGATTTCGCTCACTTCTGGGGGAAATTGCCAGATATTGACTTTTATATTACTCTCAATAGCTAGGGGTTGCCCAGAGGTTAAAATTTGTCTAGCAGTTGCTGCCGAATGCCAACAGCCATTTTTATCGATATAGAAGGGTATAACTGCGTATTTGTCAAGATTTTCGGGGTAATTAAAAGCTTGCAGGATCGATCGAGCCGAATTGATAGATACCTCGTGTTCTCCCGATCGACCACCAAACAACAATCCTACCTTGATCTTATCCATATTATCCTCTCTAGACCCAGCTATATCCTAAATTAGAGTTCAACTATCATATATACTATGGGCGGAGTTGACAATAGTTGCCAATGATTTAGATGCGGCTGTTCCTCGTCAGATCGGGGTTTCGGCAAAACCTCAAGATAAATTAATTATCGATTGTGATGAAATTTGGTCGTTCTTTCCCTAAAAAAATTGATAATCACTTTGGGACTTTTTGGTATTTTATCCATGAATACCACTACTATCGAATCACCCCCCGGAATTGAATGATTATTTGGCTAATTTTTCCAGTTTTTTCTTAGTTTTCTGAAGTTTTAAGGCTAAATTGCCCTGATGTTCGGGATAGTAAATATGCAAGAATTCGATAAAATCCTCGATTGTGCAAGGTTGATGAAATCCCCCTAAGTTACCGTGAAATTCTTGGTGAATTTCTTCTTTAATAGTCACCAAATTCAGATCCAATGTCGCTAGATGGGGATATTTCTGGACAGAGTAAAGATGATGGACAGCGAGATTAAATTTTACATCTTTATCCGGTTTTTGCCCCGTCACCTGACAAGTGTTTTTATCTCTAGTTTTAGCTCGTTTTTTAGCCTTTTCAATCTCGATTTTTTGTTTGGTATCGTCATCCAGATGTTCCTGAATTTCTTTAAAGGCACGAGGAAACTCCATGACAATCATTTTACACATTTCTTGGCGTGATTTATTCGTCAAAGTTTCACTCATGGATTTAGAAATCATCACTATTCCACTTTCGGAGAACCAAAACTCTCTTTTTTCATCTTCGTAAAAATCTACTCCTAATTCTAGAGGTTTATCAGTTCTTTGCTGAAGATGATTCACGGTTTTATTTAGCTTGGCTCCATTAGTTTCTAAAATTCGCCGTAAACTCTGTTTATGAATCATAGCCAGTCCTTGACAAACTTTAATTTCGCCAGAGTCAGTGAGTTCAGCAAAAATTAATTTTCGTGCCAAAGAGCGACGAATTTTTTGATCGTGCTTAGTAAAAAATTCTCTAAATCTGTATATAATTCCTCGCTTTTCATTCTTCTCGATATAGGAAGCAATTTTAAAAGCACCTTTAGGGGAAAAGTTACGAAGTTTCTTCTCCTTATTGACAAATTGATAATCGTCACCCTCAACTAAATCCCAATCATCATTAGGATCAGCATCAAAAAAGCTAACGATTTCATCCAATCTCTTATGAGAAATGGAAAGCCATTGAATTAGTTCAGCTTCTCTGATAGTAAAAATTTCTTTTTTGCGAGGCATAATTATTTTATCTCCGTGGTGATAGACTTATACATCACAGTCAAACGATCAAAGATGTGAGAGTTTCCTGTTTCTTGGTTATCGGGATGATAGATCTTAGAAAGACGATAATAGGCATTTTTAATGTCTTCCTTGCTGGCAGTGTTTGGATCAAGATCGAAAACACGATAGGGACGAAAGTATTTAAAAATATTGATACCGTTGATACAATCTTTCCCCTGTTCGTAATCTTCTTCGGGAAGAATACCGATATATTTCCTGTAGATAACCTCCCAACTTTCTCGCTGAGATAAATTGATATTATCAAAGGCTCTAGTAGCCATTTGAAACATACTCGATTTTTTTAATTCTGTGGTATTGCTAACCTCAAAATAGGCATAAACTGCCTGTTTAAGTTGCGTTAGAGTTAAAGGTTTAACTTTTGGGCCTGTGGTAGTGGTGGCTGTAGTTTTTGATTTAGTTAACGATGGTTTGGGCGACTTTTTACGGTGATTTTTGATGACAAAATCGGCAAAATCTTCGAGAATACGACTTTCGATCGAGTATTGCTCACAGATAAGACTAATCTGCTCTAAAATGAGCGAGTTAAGAGGATTAGTGGTCATAATTTCCCTAAGAAGCAGCAAAAAATATAGCCTTTCTTATCAAGATGAAGTGTAGGCTAATTTGGTATTAACGACCGAGGACTGACTCCCGAAAACTTCCTATCCTAAATCAATACCACTGCTGTGGCCACTTTGTCAAGTGGTTAATAATGAAAAAAGTGACTCGGGTAAAATCGGTTAACTAGAAATGACGGGAAACGATTTTTTCGATGGTTGCTTGGGTATCCTGCAGCAGTTTCTCGCGACTATCGCTAGTATTAGTCAGACTGGGAACGAGATTACGAGCTTGTAAAGCCATATGAAGCTGTAGTTGAGCTACATACTCGCGGATATCTTCACGGGTTTCCGATTGGTTAGGATGAAACATATAGAAACTGGAAAGGTCTGTCTAGCTGGTGGTGTCTTGTCGATAACTCCTATACAAGTTATCACGAGAGCTTAGGTTCCAGTCAAGGGTCGGCCGCAACTCTACACATTTCTCAACACAACTTATCTCTCTTTCATCAATCTAAGAGAGTTAAAATGAGAAGAAAAGCCTGAAACCGAGACAGAGACTATGGTTAAGCCTAGACCCGCCCAACGGTCAAATCTGTAGATATTTACTGTGAATTGTCCAAAAACTTATTTGGAAAAGCAAGATGCTCCCTTTAAGCATCTCCACGTCAGCTTAGGGACTTCCCCGTTGACAAAAAGCCATAACCTGTGCTGTAGGAGGGATTAAGAGAATTTACGATACCCCGTTACTGGGTACAAATCAGGGAAACCCCTAATAAATCTAACGCATGATTGTTGCAGTTGGGTCGGTCGAGTTATCTTAGAAAAACGATAACTTCCCTCTCTAATCGTACATTCTACTGTATTCAAGCAAATCGTCCCCAAGTCTTCTGTACAAAGTCCGAAAACTATGCACGGGAAAGTTCTCTTGATTCCGTTTTTTTCTCTCTTTAGACTGAGCGGATTCACTGCGACTCGCTTTAATCACATTAAGCAATTAATCTTTCGTCTGGATAATCTTCACTCTCAAATTCCACTAAGTTTACCTGCTCAAATAATCCTAATTGAATCACTTCTACTTCCGCCAGTTTCCGAATTTGAGGCTTAGTTAGGGTTTGCGGCAAAAAGTTTTTCCTGGGAGCAGGGTGTGGGGTGTGGGGTGTAGGGTTTTACCGATTTTCAGGTGGTCAACTACCTAATTTTCAGGGAAAAAGTGCCTAAATTTCCCCCTGATCACTCCCAGTCCGGTACTTTTTGATTGACAAAAAGTCTAAAAGTCTTACCCAACAAGGTTTTTAGATTTATTCAGCAGACCCTACTTAATTTCTACGGGTTCTAAATTATCAGCAGGAGTAAAACCAAAGAGACGGGAATAGAAATAAAATTCTGCATCTAATGCTCGTTTTATCGATTCAGCTTGACGAAATCCGTGTTGTTCTCCCGCAAAGGGAACGTAAGCAACGGGTAAACCTTTCGCTTTTAAAGCTTCTACCATCATTTCCGCTTGATTGGGTGGAACCACTCGGTCTTCTAAACCTTGGAAAAAGATCACCGGACAGGATAACTGAGCGGTAAAATGAATAGGCGATCGCTGATAGTAAATTTCCTTTTCTTGAGGATAAAGTCCCACCAATTTATCTAAATATCTCGACTCGAATTTATGGGTATCGTTGGCTAAAACCTCTAAATCACTAACTCCGTAATAACTAGCTCCTGCTTTAAAAGTATCATGAAAAGTTAAGGCCGCTAAAGTTGTATAACCACCAGCGCTGCCTCCGGAAATTGCCAATCTTTCCCCATCGACTAATCCCTGATTAACCAAATATTTTGCCCCGTTGATGCAGTCTTCCACATCGACAATTCCCCAATTTCCCAGCAAACGCTGACGATATTGACGACCATAACCCGTACTACCGCCATAATTGACATCTAGATAGCCAAAGCCGCGACTGGTCCAGTATTGCACCCGCAGACTTAAACTAGAGGTCGCCGCAGCCGTCGGTCCACCGTGACTTTTGACTAAAAGGGGCGGTAATTCGCCATTGGGGGCGGTATAATCGGGGTTTTTGGGGGGATAATACCAAGCATAGGCAGTTAGTCCCTCACTGGTGGGAAAAGCGAGCATTTCCGGAATCGAGAAATAATCGCTAGAAACAGTTAAATTACTAGAAGATTTGAGAATTTCTCTAGTTCCTGTGGCTAAATCCCCTGAGATAACTGCTGTTACTTCCCTGAAAGAACCGCCAATAAAAACTATTTTGTTCTCCCTAACTTGTAGAGAAGAAATGTTAGTATCAGCAGTAATAATTTCTTGGAATTCTCGATTAAGAGTATCGATACTTCCTAAATACCAACGGCCATCTTTTGTATAGCTACAAATAATCTGGGATTCCCCAGCAAAGCCGTAGTTAGATAAACCAAAAACCCAATGAGGGTAGGCAAATTCAGCATCAATTGGTTCGATAACTGGTTCGATTTGTTCATCGTGTTTAAAGCAATAAAAGTTCCAGAAATTATTGCGATCGCTGGTAAAATATAACTGTTGATCGGCGGACCAGCGCGGTTCACACACCGACTCATTTTCACCACCAGCAATGACCCGAATATTACTCAAATAAAGATGATTAATATCGGCCACCCAAAGAAAAGAACTATCCCAGGGCATATTAGGATGATTCCAACTAATCCAAGCTAATCGAGAACCGTCGGCACTTAAGCGAGGAGAGGTATAAAAATCATCGCCTGATACTAAAGTTTCTATTTCTCCCGTATCTACATCGATGCTGACAATACTATTAACTGGTTCCCGATCTTTTTGGCTATGATCTTCACAAATACAGATTAAACGATTGCGAAATTCATCGAGAATTAAATCCGCATAACGACAGGAATTTTCTCGGGTCAGAGGTTGGGGTAAACTATCAGCAGTTTGGCGATAAATTCTTTGATCAGCAAAATTACAAAAATAGATAATTCCAGCAACAATTAGATAGGAACCTCCCCCGTATTCATGGACACGAGTTCGCACATTAAAAGGCACTGGAGTGATGTCTGTAGTTGTGCCGTCGGGGTTTAATTTAACTAAAACATTTCGCCCCTTTTCCTGTGGTCTGCCTTCTAACCAATAAATATCTTCTCCGTCTAGAGTTACACCGCCAAGACTAATCGATGCTGCCACAATTAGATCGGAGGTAATCGGTGATTTCCAGGAACCGTAAGCTGATATTTGATTAGACATTTTCTACTACAGCAGTGATCTTAATGGTGAGGTACGAGGTTTTCGTTTTCGGGAGTCGGTCGTCTTATCTTGATAAGAAACGCTGATAAATTCAGGAAATTCCGAGTAAACAGGACAAAATAGGGATTGCTAGTGAGCATCCCTACCTGACTCTATGTTTTTCTGCAATCGGAGCGGCGGGATTCGAACCCACGACCCCTACTACCCCAAAGTAGTGCGCTACCAAGCTGCGCTACGCCCCGATATTGAACCTTAACCATCATAGCGATAATCGCGACATTTTGCAAGCTTTTTTTTCTTCCTTTCTCCCCCATCCCCGGAATTAGCGGCCAGCTATCTAGCTAATTGGGGAATACGTCCTTTTAATCCCGTCATTAATTGCAGGGCAAACAATTTCAACGGGGGGAAACCACGCATAATTGCCAATCCTAGACGACGGATGACAACGATGGGCGGCCAGTTATTGGAGAACAAGCGATCAAGAAAATCCGTGAAGCCTAAAATCGCTAAATTCTCCGATCTACGCCATTTTTCGTAGGATTTTAGGGTAGAAAGCGCTCCTATATCTTCTTGCTTTTCCGCTGCTTCCTTTAATACCTGCGCTAAAGCGGCCGCGTCGCGAATGCCTAAATTTAAACCTTGACCACCGACGGGATGACAACAGTGAGCGGCATCACCAATTAAAGCCAGTCGGGGTTTAACATAAGTATCACTCTGCATTAACTGTACGGGAAAGAGAGCGCGGGGGCTAACTAATTCTAGTTTTCCCAGTAATCCCCCCGTATATGCTTCTAATTTCTTGATAAATTCCGCTTCGGGCATTTCTTGCAGTTTTTTCGCTTCGCCATGGGGATTTGTCCAAACGATTTGACAGCGATTACCCCGGAGCGGTAAAATGCCCATCGGACCTGTGGGCCAAAATCTTTCAAAGGCGGTATCGTTGCGATCGAGTTGATGTTTAATGGTGAAAGCGACACAGGATTGCCAATATTTCCAACCTTTGGTTTTAATTTGCGCCCCTTGCCGGATAGCGGATCTGGCTCCATCGGCCCCGATGACTAATTTTGTGGTGATTTTTCGGGTTTGACCGGCTTCTTCCAGGGTGACAGTCGCCGTTTCTCCTCCGTACTCCACTTCTAACACTTTGGCAGGGGATAACCACTCAATGCGATCGCAATCTTGGCTGGCATTGTGCAGGGCGGTTAGAATCACTTGATGTTCGCCCACATAGCCCAAATAATCGGTTTTTAGCTCATCGACCACAAAGGGGACAAAAATCGGGTAATCGGCATCAGAAAGGCGAATATGACTAAATTTACCGATACTGGGCGAGATTTTATCCCAGATACCCAAGCCTGTAAAAATCCGGCTCGACATCAACGAGAGGGCATAAGCTTGACGACGGCCGGCGGCCACCTCTAGGGGGCGTTCCTCGATCATAGCGATATTTAATCCTGTATTTTTTAAGGCCACCGCTAGGGTGGTTCCGACTATGCCGCCCCCGACAATGATTAAATCGTAGCTGTCCCGTCCTAACATATAAATATTTTTCTCAAAGATAATCAGTGACTACACTGATCTATTCTGACACGATTTTCGGGGTTGCTGTCGGGTTTGATGGTCTTCACCCTACCTAGCCATTGATAGACTTGCTCGTTCAAGGCCGAATTTGAAGTCTTTTCTGAACGAAACCCCCTACTATCTGTTGTCAAGGTTCAGTTTTTAGCTTGGTTATCGCTTTTTCCATTTTAGCTTAAAGCCGTCCTCAAAGGACGGGGTTTTAACCCAAATTTTCGATAACAGGCTGCTAAGTAGCTGGTTATAATTAAATTAAAAATGGATTTTAGGTTCGATCCCCCCTGCCCCCCTTGATAAGGGGGGTGCCGATAGGCGGGGGGATATCCCTTGATAAGGGGGGTGCCGATAGGCGGGGGGATATCCCTTAATAAGGGGGGCATCTGATAATTTTTAACGCCTACCTACTTACAAGCTCTGTTAGCTGATGCTCCTGGGGTGCCAGTCTTCTTGGATACCCCGACTTGGGGCAACAACCCGAGAAGTTGGCTAAAGACAAAACCCGCAACAGCTAGACTACTCTTTTTTTAACTTAAGGCAAGCTTTCTATTAATTGGATCACAAAGTTAGCCCTTGCAGAATCGCCTAAAGTTAGATAACCTTCTCTGGCTTTACTGTACCAAATCTTGGCTTGATTATTATCTCCTAAAGCTGCATAAACTTCTCCTAAACCAAATTGAGCTAAGGTTTTTTCTTCTAATTGTTCTGGTATCTGAGCTAATTCTATCGCTTTTAGATAATGATTGGTAGCTAGATTAGCTAGGCCAATTTGCCAGTACAAGTCAGCTAAGTTTCTCTCGATGATTGCTGAATTTTGACCCTGTTTGATGGTAGTTTCTAGAATAGTGATCGCTTCACTGGTAAGATGATAAGTTGCTAGGGATTGGGAAGATAAAACATAGTTATTAAAAGTTGAAGTCGGTAGGGTATAAGTTCCATAAAAATCGGCTAATATTAATGCTTTAGTTTGCTTATTTATATTTAATTGTTCTATTTTATTAACTTCGTCCTGTATGGTTGCAACTTCTGAGGAATGTAACCTGATAAATTCTATTTTAGAAGCTTTATCTTGCTCGGAAGACTGTCCCCCATCGGTTTTAATTGTCACAGAATAAGGAATACCGGGCTGAAAAACTGGTGTTCCGGGATAGGAAATTTGGGTTTGAGAAACTTGCTTTTCCCAGATAATCCTCTGTGAATCCATAACTTTTATTGTGTAATATCTCGTTTGAGAAACTTCATTCCAGCGCAAAATGGGGGTATCTGTCAGTATCAGGGTGTGACGGGGTGAAATGAGATAGGGAATGAGTGCATTTGTTCCTCCTAAAGAACCTGGGGGTGGGGGATTTTTGGCTTTTAACGCTTCCCAGATGGGGCAAATTGTCTTTAGTCCAGAAGGTACACCTGAACTAACTGGGCGTTGTTGTAAATCGGGACATAATACTGTCACCCTAACACCCTGAAGAGGAAAAATTTGATCGCCTTTGTTTAATTCTGTATTAATAGAAACGGGTTTAAATTCAGTCCAATTTTGTCTTTTTAGCTTGACGATACCAGTTGTTGATTCAATTCTAGCAGGCAAGGCTATCCCTTTAGCACTTTCTAAAAATAGGGTCAGCATTCCTGTGCTTAATCCTAATAGGATGAGTTGGGTTTTGGTGAGCATTTTTGTTTCTCCCGGTTTGCTAGACATTGTTGTGCTTGTATTCTCCAGCTATCTTCGTCAGGATTTAAGCTGTTAGCGTATTGATTACAGCTTTCCCATTCTTTTAATGCCTCTGTTTGGTTATTTTGGGCTTCTCTTACCTGCGCTAGTAAACAATGAGGGGCAGCACTATTTTTATCTAATTTAATCGCTTCTAATAAAGCTGTTTCTGCCCCTGGAATATCTCCTTGTTTTAGCCTTGCCCAACCTAAATTTTTCCAGATAGCAAATTGGGTTTCTTGATCTAATTTTGACCCAGATTGGGCTTTAAGTAAGAGGTGAACAGCAGCAGGATAATTTTTATTGAGAATATGTAATCGAGCTAGATTATTAATAGCGGTAGTGTTACCTCCTTGTATAGCTAGTATATATTCTTTTCTGGCTAAATCAAAATCCTGTAATTCTTCGTAGAGTAATCCTAAGTTAAAATGTGCCTCAGCGTCATCTGGATTTAAAGACAAGGATCGTTGATAATCTTCTTCTGCACTGCTCAAATCTCCCTTTTGATAATGACTCCAACCCCAATGATTATACCAGGTGGCTACAGTTGGTAAAGAGAGTCTTAATCCCCAAATACTCAGCATTAGTAAAAAAGATAAACCAGCGCCAATTTCTTGCCAGTATTGTTCTTGAATCCCAAAGCGTGCCAGTAAGTTTTTTCCAGTTTCTTGTCCAGTTTTAGTTAAGACTCCTCCTGCGGCAAGTAAGGTTAATATACTTTGAAAACTGATTAAAACACCTCCCAAAATATCACTTCCCCCCGAAAGAAACCGCGAGCCAATTTCACCAATTAATCCTAAAGAAATTGTCAAGAAAGTAACAGAAGCTCCATTTGCCAATAAATCGTATTTGTGCCAAGAAGAATCAATTTTAGGGACTTCAAGTAGCCACCACCAATTTTTAGTATCGGGATTAAAATCGGGACGTAATTGGGCGATTATTGGGGCGATTGTGGCTTGTTTTTTCCTAAGAATGTTGTCTAATTCTTGGAGGGTATTTAGGATATTATCAGTAATTAAATAGGTTTCTGTTAGGGCAGTTTGAATGCGATCGCGGGCTAGTAAAATATTAAGAATTTCGGCTTCTGTTGGTGTAGGACGCTCTTGGAGAATTGCGATCAAATCTTGATAGGTTTTTAGGTCTTGTTCTAGAGATGAATTAGACATAGGCTTAGAATACTTAGAATAGTGATTTTCTTAAAGTAAACCTAGAATTGTTCTTAACGCTGTTTCTAATTCTTCGAGATAAGGATTGTCTAAATGTCCCATAACTCGAATAATTCTTGACTTATCTATGACTCTAATTTGCTCGCACAGTGCTACTGAATCTTGACTTAAACCTGCTATACCTTCTGGAATAAAAACATGAGAATCAAGTAGTTTGCGCCGGATTTTAGTGGTTAATGGCACAATAATAGTATGAGGACTTACGCCATTAGCTCGATCAATTTGTATAACGATTACAGGTCTAATTCCTGACTGTTCTGTGCCAATGACGGGGTTGAGGTCGCACAAAACCACATCACCACGAATAACGCTACCATTTGATTTCGCCACGAGCTAATTTTTCTTCATAATCTTCTAGATTTGACAAATAATCTGAAAAATCGGATTCTGCGATTTCTACGAAATCAGAAAACTGCTGATTGTACTTTAAGGTAAGGAAATCAATAAAGTCATTCACTTCTTCAACTAATGACTCTGGAAGTTGACGAATTTTGGCAATTGTAATATCTTGGACTGTCATGATTGAGAATTGTTCTTGAGAGTGGGGTACTAAAGCGCAACTACAAACTGATCATAGCATTTTTGAGCAGGATTTTAAAGATTTATCTGATAACTAACAACTGATAACTGATAACTGATAACTGATAACTGATAACTGATAACTGATTATAATCCATTGCCAATGAGAATAAAAGGTGCCCAGTAACGGGGATGGCTGAGGCGATTTGCTACGTCCGATGGCACTCCTTCAATAGGTTCTATTTTAATACTACCACGCCGCTGCTGATCGGTTGGGTTATTACTGGTAATCAAGGCAATTTGTGCCTGTTGTAATGCCTCTGTTTTACTCAATTTACCCGTCCTCAAAGCAGCATAAAAAGCATTCATCAAAGCTTGTGTACCGCCATCATCAACACTCCATAAAGAGGCAATAACTGCCCTTGCACCTGCGGTTTGTAGTCGATATCCTAACCCTAAAATTTCGATTCCTGTGCCGTAATTACCCCCTAAACCTGTCTCGCAAGCACTTAAAACAATTAAATCAATATTTTTAAACCGCCAGTTTTTCATTGTTTGTAGAGTCACCACTGTCCCATCTCCAAAAAGAACAAAAGACTGTTCTGGAGTTCCCACCACAAAGGCTGCATGGGTGGCAAAATGGACGACAGTATAGCTATCCAGTAGGGGAATAATTGTTTGATTGAAGTCTTTATCGAAGTATTTAGTAGTAGGAGAAACGGTCTGTGCTAATTTATCTACCTCTATACCCGCAAAAGGCAACCCATTAAATCTGAAGTCTTGTCCCTCATGTCGAAACTGATAGCTGCCCTTAACGAATGCCGCCGCTAAAATGTGCATTTTCGGTTCGGGTTTGGTATTAAAATCAGTCAGGGATGCAGCCGTAATATTATTAACCCGGTAGCGTTCAATTAACCACTGTTTGCCGTCGTATAAAGCCGCTAGAGGAATGTAGCGAAGTTGTCCGTCAGGAGCATAAATAATCGTTTTTGCATCGGCAGTTTTTAGGTTATTTTCTAGGGGTTTAATCAGCCATTCATAAAGCTGTTGGGCTGGCTTTTTGGCATCCAGATTAGGATTTTGTAAGGCTTCCCGGAAAGCGCGAATAGTTTCGTTTAGTTCTTTTTTGCTGACTTTTACGGTGTGGCGGACGGGAGGAGAATCAGCAGTGGTGAGGATGATTTCTAAGCGGTCATCAAAGATAATTGGGTAGATAAGGACGGCATTTTGTTGCAGTTTTTTGAGATTATCAGATAAGCCAATTAAATTGTCTAAATTATTCAGGAGATCGGCGGAACGGGTTTGGGGTTTGAGTTGGTTAATTAAGGCTAAAACTTCTGGACTTTCGATAAATTTATTAAACTCAGCCACAATTTGTTCCTGTTGTTTCCAGAGTTGGGCGAGGCGTTGTTCTTCTGAGGGAGTTAGTTTGCCGTTGAGTTTTTGTCGTTCTTGCAGTTGGCTGATTTCTTGGCCAATTTCTACTGCTTTATTAAGAATTGCCTCAATTCCCTCGTCTATTTTTTGTTCTGGCGGTAGTTTAGGAACTCCCTGTTCTGTATTTGTGTTACCGCGCACTCCCCGCAAATAATCGTCTAATTCCTGTACTTTTAACAAGTCTAACACCCGTTGCGCTTCCAGAATGCGGTCTTGTTGCAGCAGCAAGTCAGCTAAACGACGGTAAGTATTGGCAACAGTTTCGGTGTAGGTTTGTTGCAATTCTTTGGGGAGTCCTTTAATATCGCCCCTGAGAGTTTCATAGACGTTAACCGATTGTTTGTAGAAGATAATCCCTAGTTGAGGTTGGTTTTGTTGTTGCAGTAAGTAACCAATATTATTGAGAGTAGCGGCTTCCCCAGAGCGATCGCCCACCGCCCTCGATAAGGGTAAGGACTGTTGGTAGTAGGCTTCCCCCGTGCGATTGCCCACTGCCCGCAATAAGGGTAAAGCCTGTTGGTAGTTGTCTAATGCCTTCTGTTTCTCCCCTAAAGCATCATAGACACGACCAATATTATTGAGGGTAATCGCTTCCCCAGAGCGATCGCCCACCGCTCGCCTTAAGGGTAAAGCCTGTTGGTAATAGTCTAAAGCCTTTTGTTTTTCTCCTAAAGCATCATAGACAGCACCAATATTATTGAGAGTAACGGCTTCCCCCGTGCGATTGCCCACCGCCCGCATTATGGGTAAAGCCTGTTGGAAGTACTCTAAAGCCTTCTGTTTCTCTCCTAAATCTGAATAGACACCACCAATATTATTGCGGGTATTGGCTTCCCCAGAGCGATCGCCCACGGCACGGTCTAAGTGTAAAGCCTGTTGGTAGTTGTCTAATGCCTTCTGTTTCTCCCCTAAAGCATCATAGACAGCACCAATATTACTGAGAGTGGCGGCTTCCCCAGAGCGATCGCCCACCGCTCGGGCTTCCCCCGTGCGATTGCCCACTGCCCGCAATAAGGGTAAAGCCTGTTGGTAGTTGTCTAATGCCTTCTGTTTCTCCCCTAAAGCATCATAGACACGACCAATATTATTGAGAAGTCTGGCTTCCCCTGCGCGATCTTTAATTTCTCGATAAATTGGCAATGCTTGGTTATAGTATTCTAGGGCTTTGGGTTTGAATCCTAAACGACTATAAACTCTACCCAATTGCAAGTTTATCAAAGCTTCCTGTGCTTTATCTCCCAGATTACGCCACAGAGGTAAGGCTTGTTCCCATTTGGTTATAGCTTGTTGGTAGGATTCGGCTGACAGGTGGCACTATTCCGGGTTGAGAAATGGGCAAGATAGACACGCCGGAGGCGAGTAGCAGCAGTAGGGTAGCGAGGTTGAGGGATTTGAGCATGGTTTAAGAAAGGATATTTAGTTTATTGGCTCTTCTCGGCTTTGTGTGATAATTTTTGCTTATGGAATCGTGAAATGCTTACTGGACAAAACTTTTAAGACTATTTTGCGGATATTCTATCAGTATAGACCTCGTTTCCACACAGAAACCAGAAGAGCCGTTTATCTACTTTCTGGTTATAGATCTGGGACTTTCGTTAAAACTCCCTCATATTTTTCTTTGTTATCTCCATTCAAACTAGGCAAGTTTTCAACAACATTCTTCCCCTCTTTATCAACTGTTACAGCTAGTTTTAATCCCAAAGCCTTCAGCCAAAGCCCTAAATTATAAATTCCTATTCCTGCTGGCATTGTTAATAATTTATCGAGAAATTGCTCATAAATTTTAATTTGTTCTGCGGTTAAATGAGAATCCCCAAGAGCTTCGAGAACATTCCTCAAAGCCATTTTCAGTAATTCGGGATCGAATTCAAACTCGTCTTCTTCTAAGTGAGTTTCGAGATAAAGAGCCGCATAGTTTGGATCTTTAAGATTGTCCAGTAAAAAAGGGTGGTAGCTAATACTTTTAGACATAATTTTAACTCCGATAATCTCTCCAGTATTCTTGGGCTTGGCGAATATCTTTAATTTGAGTGCTTTTATCACCTCCACACAGTAGCAACACGATGGTTGTCCCTACTTGTCCGAAATAAGTAGGTAGGCGTTAAAAGTTGTCAGATCCCCCCGCCTATCGGCACCCCCCTTATCAAGCTATCCATTAGTCAGATCTTTCTTAACAAAAAGAGAAGAAACTTAAAAAAAGGGGAAACGATTGATAGGTATAGTTTTGAAAGAAGGAATTAAGGTGGAGGTAAGCAAAAA
>VYLU01000160.1_pt1 | contig 23962 bp, 12 predicted proteins | sample 5114211 | NCBI WGS metagenome assembly VYLU01 (sample SAMN12291803, study PRJNA351875) | freshwater metagenome | isolation source: freshwater lake | place: USA: Michigan, Little Long Lake | collected 2013-08-08 | reverse complement strand
TCCAATAAACGCTTGGGGAGAGAATACCTCTACTTTTTCAGAAGCAATTCTGTCTTTCGCAAGTAATCTCTGTGAACCAAGAATCCCCGTCTCTTTAGAGCGGGGAGTGTCAACTTGAGATTCACATTGAAAACCTTCATCGTGCCAAGCTTCTAAATCAACGGAATTTAAGGGAATGACTTGCCAACAGGGGGGATAGATTAATTGTCCCACAAAAGCCCAAATTATACTTCTAGTCACATCTAACCCAGTTTTTAGCTTTGATTCGTGATTACCGGGGATACCAATTTCTCGGACTGCATCGATTTCTACTGCTATACCATGGGATTGCAAGTGAATTTCTGCTAACCATTTAGCGCGGGGTAAATGAGTAGGAGAGGTGACAACTTTTACTTTATGTACTCCCCATTGTTTTAAAATTGGCACAGCAAAGAAAAAATTGCCGAAGGTAGAATCAGCACACTTTTCTAACCAGACGTTAGTTTTTGGCGCTTTTGCCCGTTCAAATAGTAATAAAATACAGGGGTCTTTCGAGCCTTGGGAAATTAAAATCGGTATATCGGGGTATTGCTGGGCTAGATTGGCTACATAAATTTCCCGACGAATGCTGCCCCCCAAAACTAAGATGGCATCAATGGGTTTTTGTTGATTAATTGGCCAGCGGATGGCTAAATTAATCGCTAAATTAAGGATAATAAACCCAAAAACCAGAATCGGAGTTATTTTTAACCATCTTTGCCAATTTCGGTGTTTACGGGCAACATTTTTCGTTTTTTTCGCCATTGTTAGAGACGGTGTAACAATTGTACTTTGATAATTTTTTCTGCGGGGTTGAGTTTGACTAATTGTGAACCTGTCCCGTCTTTACCCGTAACTGTCACAGTCTCTACCTCTAAGGGTAGTTTTCGATTCTGATTGGTACTTAATAACACTATACTCCCCTCCCGGGCCGCTACCATGGCCGCTAAACTATCCTGTTTGTTGACGAATTGTAAAGCGGGTGAACCAAGATCGCCTAATTGTGATAGACGTAAATTCTCGATCGCCAGTCTTTTCCCGTAACCTAATCCCGAAATCAGCAGCAGATTTTCCCGATGAGGGAGAGAAACACAGCCGGCTAGATTTTCCCCGTAGCGCAATCGCAAAATTGCTAAACCCTGGGCAGATTTACTCATCATTGGCAATAATTCCTCGCGCACGGGATAACGCAACACCCGACCGCTACTGGTGGCGATCGCCAAGTCCAGACCCTCGTGAGTAAAAATAGCGCCATATAGGCGATCGTCTTCTTTCAATTTCATGAGGGACAAACCCCGACTACCAACCCCCTCTAATTCATCGATGGGAAGCCGCTTTATTCGCCCCTGTTGACTCAGTAAAAGCAATTCTTGATTTTTTTGAGGTTCCGTCAAGAAAAATTGATTTAACACGGCTTCTGACTCTTTTTGTGCGGTTTTGGTCAGCAGACGGTCGATTAACACCGGTTGATTGTCTTTTGGAGGAACTTCCCGGGTAGCAATCGGGTAAGCTTTAGCATTATCGAGAATAACTAGGAAATTTTCCCGTTTTTCGATCGCCTGTTGATAGATAATTAAACCCCGGTCCGGCGCTCGCTCTTCTGGTGTCGTCCAACTAATTTTATCTTCGGCATCAAGCAATAAAATCGCATTTTCTGGGGGTTCTTGGGGCGTAAATAGGCTTAAACTCGGTGCATTCTCACTCTCAGACTTTTTCTTAACTTTATTCTCCTGTTTTTTAACTTCTGCCTCGAAAGAGGGTGTGGGGTGTGGGGTGTGGGGTGTGGGGAAGGAAACCTCTTTCATCTGTGGGGGTGAAAAATTTTTCATCGGGACTGACTCCTGCTTTTTAACCACAGAATCCAGTTTCTTCCCTGCTGACTGCTCCTTTGTCCCCGCTCCCTTCTGACTGCTCCCTGCTCCCGACTTTCCAGTGCGAATTTTTGTCCGTCTGCTATCGGCGAATTTTTTCTTTAAAGAGCGCAATTCTTTTTTCAGAGACTTGAGAAACTCCTGACGGTTATGGAGGAGGGTTTCCAACTGTTGAATTTTTGTTTGTAATTCCGTCGCTTCCGTCTCTAATTTTTGTCTTTCCAAACCGGTTAGACGACGTAGGGGCATAGCCAAGATAGAATCAGCTTGAGCGTCACTAATGCCCAATTCTGCCTGAAAACGGTACTTAGCCGTCGTACCATCGGGGGCATTTTTGAGAATATCCACCACTCGATCGATATTCTGCAAAGCTAATAATAAACCCTCGACTAGGTGTAAGCGATCGCTGGCCTGTTGCAACTCATCGCCATACTGACGGGTGAGAGTTGTTTCTCGAAAGCGCAAGAATTCCTGTAAAACTTGTTTTAAAGATAACTGCCGGGGTTGATTATCGACCAAAGCGAGGATAATCGCCCCAAAATTAGTCTGTAGGGCCGTTTGTTGGTATAAAGCCGCCAAAACCTGCTGCGGTTGACTTTCCCGCTTTAATTCAATCACCACCCGAATGCCTTCGCGATTGCTTTCATCGCGGATATCGGCAATTCCCTCCAATTTCCCTAAATTAACTAATTCGGCGATTTTTTCAATCCATGCCGCCTTATTCACCTGAAAAGGCAACTCAGTAACCACAATTGCCGTCCTTTCCCTTCGGCGCTTGCCCTCAATGATAATTGTTTCAGTTTTCGCCACTCCGCGCACGGGAATAATCCCCCTACCGGTGCGATAAGCCTCCCGAATGCCGGTATCATCTAAAATCTCGCCTCCCGTGGGAAAATCGGGCCCGGGGATAATTTCTACTAACTTTTCCTCGCTTAAATCGGGATTATCAATCAAAGCGATTAAACCTTCCACCACTTCCCCTAAATTATGGGGAGGAATATTAGTCGCCATCCCCACCGCAATACCTGAACAACCATTAAGAATGAGTATCGGTAACTGAGCGGGTAAAACAACGGGTTCCTGTTGAGAATTATCAAAATTACTGTTGAAATTAACGATAGCTTCGCTAATTCCCCCCAAAACCGCTTGATCACCGATGCCGGCCAAACGGGTTTCTGTATAACGCATGGCTGCTGGGGGGTCGTTATCGATCGAACCAAAGTTACCATGGCCCGATAAAAGTGGGTAACGACTGGAAAAATCCTGTACCATACGAACCAGTGCCTCGTACACTGACTGATCGCCATGGGGATGATATTTACCCAAGACATCCCCCACCACCCGCGCACATTTGCGAAAAGGGCGATCGGGGGTTAAACCCAGTTCGTGCATAGCGTATAATATGCGACGATGTACTGGTTTTAAGCCATCCCGTACATCCGGCAACGCTCGCCCCACGATCACACTCATGGCATATTCTAGATAGGAGCGTTCCATCTCTTGGTGTAAAGCCGTGGGTATAATTTGACCACTAGCTAAGAAATCCAGTTGTTTGGCCATGAGTCTCTCGTTTTCAATCTGTCTAGCTGTGAATCATAAGGCATTTTGCCCGTTTTGACCTTGTTTATCCCTGAGCATCCCTATGACGACTGTTTTGATTGTAGAAGACGACCCGATTAATTTTCGCGTTTTTGCCAAAATTTTGACCAAACGAGGTGGTCTAGAGGTTAAAGGGACTGAAGACGTGGAGGAAGTGCTTCGTATTGCTCGGGACAAGGAAGCGGACGTGATCTTAATGGATGTCTCCCTCTCCCATAGTGTCTATGAAGGGAAAGCGGTAGATGGTATTAAAATCAGCCAAATTCTCAAAGCTAACCCCGAAACCGCCGATTTACCTGTTATTCTCGTCACCGCTCACGCTATGGAGGGCGATCGAGAGAATTTTCTCAAGCAGAGTCAGGCCGATGGTTATATTTCTAAACCCGTGGTTGATCACCAAGCTTTTGTTGATCAAATTTTGGCGATCGTTGATCGGGAGTCGGTGTAAGCTTTGAGTCTTCTTTTGTTAGTATATCAGTATTTATCTAGACCGGTGGCTTTGAGTTTACCCCCAACAGCTATCTCCCTAATCCTCCACTCTGCCATAGATGGCGTAGGCTCGATCGAGCGACCAGGCCCACATCTGATCCCCTAGGGAAAAATGCCACCATTCCCCCTTATGTTGACTAAATCCCGCCTCCTCCATCACTTTAGCCAATAAAACTCGTTTTTGATGATAACTCTGTTCTCGCGGGCTTTTTGCGGGGATATAATAATCGGGATGCGATCGCTCTCCGATCTCATCGATTTCTCCCCCCATGTCGATGGCTTGTCCCTTCTCGTCAACTAGGGTAATATCGATCGCCGCTCCGGTACTATGGGGAGGCGGGGTGGCGGCATTATCGCTGGGAACCGCCCAAATAGTGTAAACTTCTGTTAAAATCCCTTGACTTTCTGCCTCCGATAGTTTCTCTTTGGCTAATCCTCTTGTGTCTAGGAGAGTCTGAAAACTGTAATCGACCATAAATTGTTGCACTTCCAGCGGTCGATAGGCATCAAAAATCAAAATTTGCCAACCAGGTTGATAGACTTGCAGACGGTTTTGAGCCTCAATCAGAGCATTTAACACCCCTTGTCGCAAAAAATAGGGAGATTTACCCCGATAATTAGCCCCTAATTTCTCGTAAGCGTGGGGAGAAGGTATAACAAACTTATCTGCGGGTATAGGTACTAGGGGTTCCCCGCATTCACGAATAGGAATTTTTTGGTAGGGTTTCATCGCGTCGTCGGGAAACAGTAATTTTATTGATTGTCAACTCGAAAGACTAGATAGGGGAAATGCGGCCGGGAAAATCCAGGGACGTTTACGGGTAAAATAAACCCGTTATTCCTCCTCCTCATCGGTTGTAGGGAATTTCATGCTGGCCCAAGTTAACTGTTTTTGCGGGTCTTTTTCCGGTTCACTAAAACTCTCTTTTAGTTGTTCTTTCACCTGAGCAATATTGCCACTTTGAGCGGCATTCTTTAGATCATAGACATAACGGGCATTTTCGATCGCTTCCTCTTTACTACGAGAACTAGATTCAAAGCATTTTTCTAGATCTTTGTAAATACCCTTGCGAGAGATTTTGAGAAAATATTGACGTTCCGTATCGATCAGTTTAGCCAATAATTCTAGGTGCATGGAATCCTCGGCACAGATATCCGCGAGTATATCCCATTCTTCACTCCCCAAAAGATTATTATCCGCTCCCGGTCGCGGGTCTTGAAAAGTTTCTCCAGTCACTTGTTTATAAATCTTCGGTAATTGGTCATCAAATTCGTGCTTTTCTTCCCTCCAAATCCGGCGAATTTCGCTGAGTTCCTCCGTGGTAATTAGGGTAATATCTTTCATGTCCTCCGGTGCATTAGTACGCACGCTCTCCTGAGCCTCTAATACCCGTCTTAGCCAATATTCTCGCCATTGTTTAGTATAAGGGCCCGGTATGGGTTCGATCGATATTTCTCCATTTAAGTTTCTTTCAAATAATTGTACTTTCCCAACAAGACGACGAAAATCCCGTCTCTCTCTATCATCCAAAAGATCTAATTCATTTCTGAGTTCTACCAGTGGTTGCAACCATTCTTTTTCTTCGTCATTCTGAACCATCATACTCAGCGATGTATCTTTATCTACCAAAGTACACACCCAACAACCAAAACGGGAACTTCCACAGCTAGGGGTTGAGGTGTCCACCACTAAGGGACATTCATTATCCGCAGTCGCTCCTCGATACATTGCTAATAATTCTTTGTTATCTCCTCCCCAGGGATTTTCCCACTGCATTAAGTACATCCATACTTCATCAGTACGCCAATCTTCGATCGGACTATAAACAAGAGAATTTGGCATATTTGCATTAGGACTCAAACGCTCACGAAGTCTTTTAGCTTCTAATTTTTCCATCACCTTAGCACGATGAGAGCTTTCTGTTTTGCGGATTCCCAAAACTAATATTGTTTCCCCACAATTTCTGATGACTTCACGAATAAAGTTATTAGAAGCGTTAATTTTCAGTCTTCCAGTACACCAACGAAATTTCAAACGGGGAGCAGGATAACCCTTACCTATTAATCCACTCCAAAAGCGATCTTCCACAGCAGGATAGAGTAAATGTGATGTAAATGGCATTCTGTGAGCTTCTGAAGCTTTTTCCAGCTTTTCCATCGACTTTCTAACCCATGCAGAGACAATGGGATTTTCAACCATTGTGTCGGTGGTGATGACATGAATAGTTTTTTGTCGCTTCTCTAATGGTAAAGCAGCGATCGCATTCCAGATTAACTGTAAAACTGCTGAACTATCTTTTCCCCAAGAAACACCAATAATCCAAGGAATCTCATCTAAACAGTAGAGCTTTTGTACTTCTTGAGTCAGTAGTTTAATATCTTCTACGAACTCATCAATAGTACGATTCGGTAGTAGAGAGGTTTGGATTGCGGTCATTACACATATACTTTTAAAGTTCTCCTCTCTATACTGTATGTCTAATTAGTAAAACCTATCAATAGGCACAGGAAAAGAGAGATAAAGCAAAACTGCTCGATCTCTGTTTGTGATTTCAGAAGGGATGTAAGACCGAATTGCTCTAAATCTACTCGAAACTAGATTAAAACTATCCCAGTTTTCTCTTGTACAGCATCTCTGGCGATTTTAAACGCTTTATCGACTGCTGTTGTCTGTGTAACTATCTTTTTAGCACCAGCATCATCAATCACGATACTATTTAGCCATAAAGCTGAGTCACGGGTATAATCCAAACCTGCAAGTGCTTTAATTAGAGCTTCTCGCTGTAAATCAGTGAATTCTTGGCCAAAAAAGATTAAATGTCCAATGCGACTAAGTACCTGAAACCCAACCGTATTAAAATCCACGCGCTGTTGTCTGAGATCGTATAAGTTGAGATTGACCGTTTGAGATGCAGGTTGTAGCAAAAGTCGCCAAGTATCGTTATTTTTGGCAAATTCCGTGTAAAAAATCGTCAATCTCTCTAACATTAGCAAAAATTCACTCTTACTTTGACGAGAATGAGATTCTATAACTGGTTTTCGAGATGAACCAAAGAGAAATTCAGCGACACCGATTCTTAACTGACTCATAGTAAACATATATTTGGTGTCTTTTCCGATAGTACGAGAGATTTTATCAATCCGTCCATTGAAAATGACTAAATCTTTAGTAATTGTCCGAGTCAACTTAGCAAGAGGATCGGTAACGTCGAAAGCAGCCAATAAAGCAGGAGGAATGGGTTTATTTTTGGCACAATCGGCAAAATCTTGATGAATTTGATCCATATCTGCTTCTTGAACTACCAGCACAGTTACGCTGTCGTTACGCAAGTCAGGTTTTTCAGGTAAAACTTTTTCGATCGCTTTTAACCGATGTTGACCATCAGTAACATAAAGTTCTACATCTATTGGCATAACAGCATAACCGAATTTGACCGGACCTGCACCATAGGTAAAAACTTTGATCGGTGTATTCGAGTTAAAGATGAATGGGGGCAAAATATACTGATCTGTTTCTAGCAAATACTTTGCAATCTCGTTAACGTGCTGGGGAATAAGTGGTCTGTTCATGACTTCATCCGCATTAGACTTATTCTTTTTAGCTTCAGCACTCTGTAATTTTGCCAATTCAATCAGCAGACTACAAGGTAGAGAAAAAACTAGATGAGTTCTTCCCCCCTGTTCGTAAACATGACAAATAAAAACTCTCGCTCCCGATGTGGCCGAATCAGCGAAAGCTAAAGTCTGCGCTTCATCTTGTCTTTGACAGTGTACGAGGTCAGCACTGGAACGGTAGCCGTCGTCATTGACAGCCGATGTGATCTGAGTCATAATTAACCTTGAAAAAATGTCCAAAAACAATTAAGTACATACAAACGTCCGAGAAGTCCTACTGCAATAGGTACTTATCGGAATTTTTGTTTATGTACTGAATCTAGTTTAAAGAAAGCTTTTAGGCTTGTCAATAGCCCATATAAAATTAATATACCGTTTTTACAGTCAAGATATGGACTGATTTTTGTGTTTGCAGTCGAAAAGTGGATTAATAAGTAAAATTCAGTAGGGTATAGGTACGATACCCAAAACAGCGATCGCACACTATAGAACTTGCGTACTACGATTAACCCTTAATGCAACTTTAAAAACCCACTTCGAAATCCCGTTAGGGATTAAAGAGTAACTCCACCGTCCACGGGTAAAACCACACCTGTCATATAGGGGTTGATAATCAAACTCAATACTGCTAGGGCGACTTCTTCGGGTTGCCCTAAATGTTCGACAGGTAGAGCAGAAACCGCCCATTTGCTCAGGTCGGAGCGTTCCGAATCACTTTGACTGCTCCAGATACTTGTATCTTCTATTAATCCGGGGGCAACAACGTTAACGCGAACAGGAGCGAGTTCTAGGGCGAGGGCGCGTCCAAATACTGCTACGGCACTATTAGCGGCGGCTATGACGGAAATTCCGCCCATTTTGGAATATTTGAAGATAGTGACGCTTGATGTCAGGGTAATAGAACCGTCCTTGGCCAAAGTTTTCAGGGAGCCACGCACTGCTAAAAAGGTGGCCCAGAATTTATCCATACCTCCCTGGGCCGTTTCTGTGGTCATTTCAGTTAATAAGGCTCGCGGCATATTTCTGTCTCCCAGAGAGGTTACTACTAAATGGTCAAAGTTGCCAATTTCTGCAAAAAAGGCATTAACAGAATCTTCTTCTAAAAAATTAACAGTTTTGGCTTCAATCTCCCCGGAAATTAGGGCAACAGCCGCAGCTAATTTCTCTTGAGAAGCATGGGAAAGCACCACTTTTGCCCCCAGGGAGAGCAATTTTTCGGCAATCGCTAGGTCAATCCCGGAGCTTGCACCAATAATAACGACTTTTTTACCCGATAAGGAATCAAACATTTTTTTGTCTCCAAAAATTTCAGAAAAACTTACAGCTATTACAGCATATTGACTGGCTTTTGGGCAGCAACTAACCAATAAGTTATGGACGAGGAACTTAGCAAATTATCCAGAGGCTTAATGTTTAAATTATAGGTTTCTTCGTCTAATTTTCCTGATTGCAATTCCTCTGTTAACCAAGACTTAAGATAGCGAAAATGTCTGAACCAGCACTCCTCCGTCACCTCGACAAATTGAACATCTTTAAACCCTGCCTGTTGATAAAGATTTTGATACTCTGCAATATCTTTGACCCTGTTTGCTTGGGGAACTGTCCAATCCCCTAAAAGTTCTGTTGTGGCAAAACTCAGATCTGAGAGAATTAAGGTTCCCCCCGGCTTTAATACTCGCCAAGCTTCTTGTAGGAATTGCTGTCTAGTATTAAAATAAAAAGCCGCTTCTACACAAATAATTTGCTCAAAAGAATCATCGGCAAAATCCATCTCTACTGCGTCCATTAACAGAAATTTACCCTCGGGAAAATTCAAGAGACTTCTGGCAATTTGTGTGGGAGAAATGTTAATGCCTACAATTGCTGTCAATGGGTAATATTTGAGAAGATAATGGGTAGTTGCTCCTAAACCACAGCCAACGTCAAGAATTGTTCCCTGTTTGTTGGGAATAAATTCTAAAAGTTTCTCCATCAGAGTAGAGGATGCTTCCTGTTGATCTTGGGTATGGGAGAGCCAATAACCGACATTAAAAAACTCTCTTTCACCATAAAACTCTCGAATCGAAGGACTACAAATTAAATCATCGAATCTAGCAATCCATTCATTTTTATCCATTTTTAAACTCACTTAACTCTTTCGGCAAAAAACTACATTAGTCTAACACGATTGGGCTTAGTAGAGTGGGAAGTGGTTTATAGCAATGCTTGCCAAACTCCTGTTAAGGCACTAGATATTGACCGCGTGGCTGAGGCGATAGAAAAAAAGGAGCCACAGCTTTTTGCTTAGATACCGATAAATTTCCCTTAGAGGTTCAACTAACAGCCCAATTTAATGGTAAAAAAAGTTTTTATCAATTAACCTATAACCATCAATCTATATTATCATAAGGGAAGAAAATCGTCGTACCTCATGACTCTGAATACCGCTATAAGTGTCACCCATGAAAGTGCGGGTAAGGTGAGTATTTGACTTGAGTAAGACGGCAATATATGTTACTATCACAGGGTAATTGCAGCTATCTTGAAAAAGCTGCCACTCAAAACTAGGAATGACCATGAATTATCCTAATAGCGAACAAAGTAAAGCAATCCCCTTCTTTGCTCGTTTTTTATCGGCGGACCAAGACGAGGCTCCGACCCCCGATTCCCCCCCCGATTCTGAACCGGCTCCCGTTTGGACTTGGAAATGGCCTTCTGACTGGGAAGATAGTTAATTAATTTAAAGATTGCTTTCAGTAATTCAGACAGAAATAAACCACCGCCATAAGTCAAGCAGGAGTAAGATTTATGGCGGTTTTTTGTTGTATTTAGGGTTTGCTAAACAAGTCAATTGGCTGGTGGAGACAGCCGGGTAGAGGAGGGAGAAAGTGCTTAGTTAAGTTAAAACTACTCTTCAGCAATTTCGACTTCTTTGGGAGCAACGGGTTCTTCGGCAGTAATTTCGACTTCAATAGCCTTTTTCAGGTTAAGTTTTAGAACTTGAGAAATTGGTAAACCTTCCACCTCATTGATGAGATATTCTTGAGTTTCTGTTTCACGACGTTTGAGATAGACCGTTTTAAGCAGTGCCTCAATGCCATAACCCGTAACAATGTCACCAATAATGGTAGAGATGCCTAAGACCCCAAGTCCACCAATTAGTCCCAGCGGACCGCCTAACCCTAAAAGTGCGTAAATTGCAGGATAGGCAGTAGTGCTGGATGCGGCAATAGCAATAATGAAAATAATGCCGGGGAGTCCCAGAGAAGCAAGTTTTTGAACAACTTCATCTAGAGAAATTCCCCAGGAGACAAGTTTTTTGTTGATTTCTGTGGGATTAATTCCCAGAAAATCCTTGGGAATGGCCGTTTCAGTAGTTTCCGTCATTGATGAGACTCCTAAAATCACTAAGTTGGATTGGTTGGTCGGGATTTCAGTCATATAAAATCCATGGTAAGGCAAAAGAATACAAATCGGCTGTCTAGCAATCAGATGCCTTGCAGCATTCTACATTAGTCTTACCGTTCACACAACTTGTAGAAAATCGTCAGTTCTTAGATTAAATCCTGTTTAAAAGATAGAGGAGATTGGGGAGAAACAATTGATAAGTAGTCTTGCAAAATAAATTTCCTAGTGAAGATAGGCACTCATGCAAGAGGCAAAAGGCAAAAGCTTTATCGAAATGTGTAACTAATTTTGCTTAGGTACTTAACTGGGTTTTTCAAGTTGGATTGGGAGTTAATCATAGTCTTAAAAACGGGTTTGGTATCAAATCTCAAGGCAAACTTTTAACTCTTCGGCTAAAATCTGGACATGGGGTTCTACCATAATCGAGACATGATTTCCTAGTACGAAATGAATCTCAACTGGCTCTGTAGAAAATTCACTCCAGCCTAAAGAGGAATCCTCGCAATCTCCAGCTATTAAATCTTTATTTGGATCATCAGATAATTCCTCACTGGCCCGTATAATCGTAATTTTACCGGGATAAGTCTGTTTAGGGAGATAATCAATCAGACATAAACAGCTAGTTTTATAGGCTTGGACAATTTTTTCAAGCTGCCTAGTTTCCGCATTGGGAGGAAGCATATTAGCCAGTTTAAAAAAGTTTAAGGCGTATTTTAATTGTTCCTCCACTGTTAAGAGTTGAAGAGTTTCATGGGAAATATCGATGGTTTTATCTAAATAAACTTCGATACCTTTGCTGACTTCAGCTAACCATCGCACATGATCCCAATTAATATAATCAAGCAAAATTTGTTTGTCTTTATAAGTGGGTGCTGAAGAATCAATGATTGCTAGTAATGCCACTTGTTGACCCTGATTAACCAACTGTTGAGCGATTTCAAAAGCCACATTACCACCGTAGGAATGTCCTCCCAAAAAGTAGGGTCCTTGGGGTTGTAAATCCTGCATGGCTTTAAGATAAATACTGGCTATATCCTCAATACGAGTGATTTCTCCAAACTGTTGATAGAGATCATTTTCAAAACTATAGAAAGGTTGATCTTTTCCTAAATAACGTCCTAAATGGTAAAAATAAAATGGTCGTCCCCCGGCGCCTGGAACACAGAAGAAAGGTGGCTTTGAACCCTGGGGTTGAATGGGAACCAAACAAGACTGGTTAGAGGAATCTGAATCGGTTTGGATAATGGTCGCTAACTGTTCAATAGTTGGGTTTTGAAACAGTGTGGTTACGGCAATTTCCTTGCCTAACTGTTCTTTAATTTGGGTGATTAAATAAGGAGCTAAAAGGGAATGACCACCGAGGTCAAAAAAGTTATCCTGCACGCTAATTTTGTCAATCTTTAGCACTTTTGACCAGATTTGCACGAGGTTTAATTCTAACTGATTACGCGCTTCAATAAATCTGTCTGAATCACTGGTATTACTAGGAGCTTTTAACCCACGACGATCAATTTTTCCGTTAGCTGTTAAAGGCAAAAACTCCAGCAGCACAAAGGCACTCGGAACCATGTAACCAGGCAATTTATGGCTAAGAAATTGACGCAAATCGTCACTTGTTAGCTTTACTCCTAGCTTAGGCACAATATAGGCAACTAACTGTTTTTCCCCCGGATTATCTTCACGAACAATCACACAAGAAGACTGTACCATCTCATTGTGACTAAGTACCGCCTCAATTTCTCCCAATTCAATGCGGAAGCCGCGAATTTTTACTTGATTGTCAATCCGTCCTACATATTCAATATTACCATCGGGTAAATAACGCGCTAAATCTCCTGTTTTATAGAGACGAGAATCTGGGTAATTACTTAAAGGATTAGGGATAAATTTTTCTTGGGTTAATTCGGGACGGTTAAGATAACCTTTGGCTAATCCTGCACCAGCAATATGTAATTCTCCGACTACACCAATCGGGACAGGTTGGAGATAGTTATCTAAAATGTAAACCTGTGTGTTGGAGATTGGACAACCAATGGGAATTGACTTTATTGTTGCCTCTAGTTGTGTAGGAATAGGATAGCAACAGGTAAAAGTTGTACTTTCTGTTGGTCCATATCCATTAATAATTTGCGTCAATGGCAAAGTTTCCAGTGCTTTATGAACATGAGCAGCCGAAAGTGCTTCTCCACCAATTAGTAGCTGTTTAATTCCTGATAAAGCTTGGGAATTATTGTCAATAATCGTATTGAACAAAGCAGCCGTTAGCCATAAAATAGTAATGCCATGTTTGTCTATTGCATTTCTTAAACTTGTAGCGGTAGGAATATCTTCCGTAAAAATCACACATCTCGCACCATGTAATAAAGCACCCCAAATCTCAAAGGTAGAAGCGTCAAAAGCAATGGGAGCCATTTGTAAAAATCTTTGTGTTGCATCTAGATGTGCGTAATTTACGCCCAACAAAAGACGATTAACGCTACGATGAATAACCTCAACACCTTTAGGTTTACCTGTAGAACCAGAAGTATAAATGACGTAGGCTAAATTATCCGCAGAAACCGCGCTGTTAAGATTCTCCTGACTTGCTTGATTAATTTGTTGCCAATCTTTGTCTAAACAGACAACAATAGCCTGATGATTTGGCAAGGAAGTCTGTAAAGATTCGCAGGTTAACAGTATTTTAACCTGGGTATCTTGGAGCATAAAGCTAATGCGTTCTTGGGGATAATCTGGGTCAATCGGAACATAAGCACCACCGACTTTAAGAATAGCTAATAATCCCACAATCATTTCTAAAGAACGTTCTAAACAAATACCCACTAATTCCTTAGGTTTTACTCCTAATTTTTGCAGGTAATGAGCTAATTGATTAGCTCGATTATTTAATTCTGAATAGGTTAAGGATTCATGGTCAAAGACCACTGCTATATTATTAGGAGTCCGTTCTACTTGTTCTTCAAATAACTTATGAATACATTTGTTATTGGGATAATCTGTTTGAGTTTCGTTCCACAATGATAACAATTGATAACGTTCTTCATCACTTAACATCGGTAACTCAAAAATTCCCGTTTTGGGATTAACTGCGATCGCAGTTAAAAGATTCTGAAAATGTTGCCCCATTTGCTTAATAGTGCGAGCGGCAAACAAATCCGTACTATAACACCAAACCGCCTCTAACCTATCAGCAACCTCCCAAAAATTAACCTCTAAATCAAATCGCGCTTTAAGCTCAACAGATAAAGGCAAACTCTCCATCTTTAAGCCAGATAAACTTGCCTCAGATTGGGGAGTATTTTGCAGTGAGAACATTACCTGTATCAAAGGATTATGACTTAAATCTCGGTTTAATTGTAATTTTTCTACTAACATTTCAAAAGGCAAATCTTGATGGGCATAAGCTGATAAAGTCGTTTGCTTTACTCGTTCTAATAACTCCATAAAACTCGGATTTCCCGACATATCACCCCTTAAAGCCAAAGTATTGGCAAAAAATCCCATTAATTTCTCAATTGCCGAACTATTACGATTAGCGATGGGAGAACCCACCAAAACATCTAATTGACCACTATAACGAGAAATTAGGACAAAAAAAGCCGCCAGTAAAGTCATAAATAGTGTTGCTCCTGACTCCTGACTTAACCGTTTGAGGCGTTGCGTTAAGTCTTGATTCAGTCGAAAAACCTGCCCATCACCCCGGAAACTAGGAATTGGGGGACGGGGATAATCCGTCGGCAATTCTAAAATAGTAGGTGCATCTTGTAACTGTTTTTGCCAGTAATTAAGTTGACGTTCCAGGACTTCACCGGTGAGCCATTGACGTTGCCATACGGCAAAATCGGCGTATTGAATCGATAATTTAGCGAGAGGGGAAGGCAACCCCTGGACAAAGGCCGCATAAAGTTGAGATAATTCATCAAAGAAGATGCTCAAAGACCAACCATCGTAAATAATATGGTGCATCTTCAACAGCAATACATACTCTTGAGAACCCAGTTTAATTAACTTAAATTGGACTAATGATTCCTTGGCTAGATTAAAGGGTTTTAAGGAGAAAGCAATCGCTATTTCTTGCAGATGTTCTGTCTGTTCATTCTTTGATAAACCTTGTAAATCTTCCAGGGGTAAACTGACGGGTGAAGGGGGAGCAATGCGCTGAATGGGTTGCTCTTCTACCATGGGAAAAGTGGTTCTTAAAATTTCGTGACGGCGAATCAGTTCACTGAGACTTTGTTCTAAAGCTAATAGATTGAGGTTTCCTTCTAACCGCAAAGCTTCCAACAGATTATAGGAATGACTATCGGGAGAAAGTTGCTGCAGAAACCAGAGTCGTTGTTGAGCAAAAGAGAGGGGTAAATCCTGATCCCGTGACACGGGAATAATCTCTAAATCAACAGTATTAGTTGGGATTTTTGCCGCCTTTAAAAGGAGCCTGAAAACGAAGTTTTTCGCCTTCCAGCCATAGTTTAATGTCTAAACCCTTTAAATAGGCTAAAAATTCTCCTACTTTCACTTACCAATTGCCTCCCAAAGTTGTTGTTAAATTAGGTCTAAATCACGAAGTTTGCTCTGAGGATGAAAAAGTCCATACTTTTTTATAATTCACCTTCCTCATAATCTTCTAAGGTTTCAGTCATAGATGTTTCTCCCGGTGCAACGCTAAGAACTTCAATGATTTGGGCTAAATTAGCGTAACCTGAGTTGCTAACAAGGAATGTCCTCCCAATTCAAAGAAATTATCCTTAATTCCAATACGTTCGACTCCCAAAACTTCACTCCAAATTTGAGACATTTGAGTTTCAATCGGGGTACGAGGTGCGAGAAATCCCGTAGCCAAATTGCGCGTAGCTGTATCGGGTGTAAGCAAAGCTCGCCGATCTACTTTACCATTAGGAGTCAAAGGTAGGGTATTAAGCAAAACAAAAGCCTGGGGAACCATATAACTAGGTAGCTTTTGTTGGACAAATTCCCGCACCTGTGGCACCAACTTCTGGACTAATTTACCGTATAGAGGATTATTCGTATAATCAGTCCAGGATTTGGGAATAATCGTCCCATCATCCCAAAAATTGGGGTATGGTTGTTGATCAACTTTACTTATTATCGGTTCTAAGATGGCATTCTGGCGACAGAAAACTACATCGAAAGAACCATCTTGACTACCTTCCCACCAACTGAGATGAACAGTGTAACCTAACTGTTCTCCCAGTTGCCACATTTGCTCAGGATTAATCCCTATCCCGGTATTTTTTTCTAACAATTGACGCAATTCTCCCACCGTTGTTACCCCAGGAGGATTTTCTAAACAGTCTAAAATTTGTAGCGCCTTTTGTAATCGTTGATTTGGCACATCCCTGATACCTAAATATTCTGGTTGTTCCAGTTTCAGTTTATCTTGTAGTTGCGCTAAAGAAAACCGATCTCGTTGCCAATTTAGCCAAGGAATTGTCGTTTTTTGAACATCAGTATCCAGATGTAAAGTAACATCATAGCGGAATTGGGTTAACTCATTTTGAGCCTGACCCCGTTTCGGTGCAATTTCTACCCAAGAAATTCGCGGAAAACGTTGTTTAAGAGCGATAAAGAACTGAGGTTCAATTAGCAATTCTTCTTCGGTAGCTACACTTTGATTCACCTGTTTTTGCCATTGTTCAAGGGGTTTATTAGCTTCAGCGCGAGCTAACTGTACCGCAGCGTGGTAAGGCTCTAGTAAGGGCAAACTACGGATATCACCTAAGAAAATTTGACCCTGATCCGCAATCGTCTTGACTGCTCCTGCGATAACTTGTAATAGATAATCGACACTAGGGAAATACTGAACAACAGAGTTAATTACTACTCGATCAAAAGTAGCTTGGGGAATACCGGTAAAATCATCGGCTGTTCGGTGTAATAATTTTACTTTGCCCTCTAAACCCTCAATTGTGCTACATAAATGTTCTAGGTTATTAATGGTAGCAGAGGAATAATCGGCTCCCCAATATTCCTGACAATGTTTCGCCACACGGAATAGCAATAATCCACTTCCGCAACCAATTTCTAATACTCGTTGCGGTGGTTGATTTCCTAAAATTCGGCTCACCGTCTGATCAACCCATTCCCGCATTTCTGCTGCAGGAATAGCTTGTCCAGTATAACTACTATTCCAACCACTAATATTAAAAGTGGTGTCCTCGGTTTGAGGTTGAGGTTTACTGTAGGATTCTTCGTAAATTTTTTGCCAATCACTAACATATTCACTCTGCCATTGAGCAAGCTGTTCAGGCAATACTTGATCCTTGAGAGCCGGAACTAAGTAGGCTACTAAATTAGTATTAAGCTGGTCATGATCATGATCACTTGTCTGATCAGCGCGAGCTATCACAACCGCTTCTTGTACTAGGGGATGTTGGCTCAAAACTGCTTCAATTTCCCCTAATTCGAGACGGAAACCCCTTACTTTAACCTGATTGTCAATTCGTCCCAGATATTCAATTCTTCCATCAGGTAAATAACGAGCTAAATCTCCTGTTTTGTATAATTTTGACCATTGATTGCCCCCCTTATTAAGGGGGGTTGGGGGGATCAGACCCTGCTCCTCAAAAGGACTAGGAATAAATTTCTCTTGTGTCAATTCTGGACGATTCAAATAACCTCTGGCTACCCCTGCTCCTCCGATGTGTAATTCCCCCGGTACACCAATAGGAACCGGTTGTAAATGAGAATCTAAAATATAAACTTGGACATAAGGAATTGGCCGACCAATAGTTATTTTTTCATCAACCGGCGTACATTTAGCTATCGTTGCACAAACACTTCCCTCCGTTGGGCCATAACCATTAAAGAAATTTCGTCCTTGTGACCATTTTTTCACCAATTCAGGAGAACAGGCTTCCCCTGCAACAATAATAGTTTGCAGAGAGGAAAGATTGTCCCACGGTAGCACTGCTAAAGCTGATGGCGGTAGAGTAATATGAGTAATCTTATTATCTCGTAATTGCTTGATTAAGGGTAGGCCGGGCATTAAATTGTCTTTACTTGCCAAATAAAGTGTAGCGCCTGCTCCCAAAGCCATCAAAACTTCTGAAATACAGGCATCAAAACTAAAAGAAGCAAATTGAAGCACTCGACTCTGAGAAGACACAGCAAAAGTATCAATTTGTGCTAGAGCAAGGTTACACAAACCCTGATGTTCAACCATCACCCCTTTAGGTTTACCCGTAGAACCAGAAGTATAAATCACATTAGCTAAATTAGAAGCTGTCACTTTCCCTGTCAAATTATCCCGGTTCATTGGTTTAATTTCTTCCCAAGTTTCAGCTAAAAATACAGTTTTAGCTTGATGATTAGGGAGTTTATCAATCAGTGAACTTTGGGTTAGTAATAAGGGTACTTGACTATCCTCTAGCATAAATTGTAGGCGTTCTTGAGGATATTCGGGGTCAAGGGGGAGATAGGCCCCACCTGCTTTAAGGATGCCAAATAATGCCACAATCATGTCTAAAGAGCGCTCTACACATAAACCGACTATTACCTCGGTTTCTACGCCTAAAGAGCGTAAATAGTGAGCTAGTTGATTGGCCCGACTATTTAATTCTGCATACGTCAACTGTTGACTTTCAAAAACTACTGCTACTGCATCAGGGGTACGCGCTGCTTGTTCCTCGATCAATTGATGAATACACTTGTTATAGGAGTAATCAGCTTTTGTCTCATTCCACCCTTCTAATAGTTGATAATTTTCCTCTGGAGTTAATAAGGGAAGCAAGGCCACTGATTGCTGGGGATTTTCCACAATTGCCGCTAATAAATTCTTAAAATGATTCATCATACGGACAATAGTTTCAGCAGCAAATAAATCCCTGTTATAAGAGCAAAAACCGCCCAATCCTTCCGGTGCATCCCACAGGTAAACTTCTAGGTCAACCCTAACTGAATCAAGTCCCGATGGTATCTCCTCAATGTTTACTCCGGGTAAATCCCAGGGAGAACTAGGAGCATTCTGAAGGGCAAAAACTATCTGTGTTAAAGGATTACGATCTAAATGACGCTCAATTTGTAATTTTTCGACTAACATCTCGAAGGGTAAATCTTGATGGTCGTAAGCGTCTTGAGTCGTTTGTCTGACTTGTGCGAGAAAATCCTCAAAGGTCGGGTCTTGAGATAAATCAAATCTTAACACTAAACTATTGACAAAAAAGCCGATTAACCCTTCAATTTCGGTGCGGTTACGATTAGCAATTGGTGAACCAATTACCACATCTGTTTGTTGACTATAACGAGATAGTAACACAGCAAAACCCGCTAGTAATGTCATAAAGAGAGTGCTACCGGACTCTTGACTGAGTTTTTTCAATTGTTGCGTTAGTTGACTATCTAGTTGCAGTCGCTCCGTCCCACCGCGAAAACTTTGGATTGCTGGCCGGGGACGGTCTGTGGGAAGTTGGTGTAGTAGGGGAACCCCAGTTAATTGTTGCTTCCAGTAGCTTAATTGACGGTCTAATACTTCATTGGTTAACCATTGACGCTGCCACAGGGCAAAGTCAGCATACTGTATTGATAAATCAGGTAAATCTGCTTTTGTCCCGGTGCAGAAACTTCGATAATAGGCTGATAATTCGTCGATTAAAACACCTACTGACCAACCATCGGCTGCGATATGATGAATGGCTAATAATAGGACATATTCATCTGTCTTTACTTGCCATAATTTGACTCGTAATACTGAACCATTAGCTAAATCAAAGGGTTCGGAGGCCGCTTCTATCAACAGTTGCTCTACTTGCAGAGGCTGGCTTTGTACTACGGGTAAGGTAAAGTTGACATTAGAAGCGATCGCTTGTATTGGTTGATTATCTTTGAGTTTAAACTGAGTCCGTAGGGGTTCATGGCGTTGAATAATTGCTTGGAAAGCTTTTTCTAAGGCTTTAATATTGAGATTTCCGCGCAAACGCATCGTTAAATCAATAGTATAAGCACCACTTTCTCCTTCTAATTGATTCACAAACCAGAGACGTTCTTGCGCCCAGGATAAGGGAATATCATCCTCTCGATTAACGGGTACAATTGATGGTAGCTTTAACCCTAAACCTGTTTGCAGTTCTTTTAAAATTACCCCACTTAACTGAGCAATGGTTGGGGATTCAAAGAGATAACGTAGGGGTAAAGCAATTTCAAAAGCTTCCTGTAAACGAGAAATAACTTGAGTTGCCAACAGAGAATGTCCCCCTAATTCAAAGAAATTATCCTCAATACTGACTCGTTCTAATTTCAGTACCTCGGCCCAAATCCGGGCCATTTTTTCTTCAATGGGGTTACGGGGAGCTATATATTCACCTTGGCCCTGTAAATCGGGTGCAGGTAAGGTGCAGCGGTCGATTTTGCCATTGGGAGTTAAGGGGAAAGTATCAAGAAAAACAAAAGCCGTTGGGACCATATAATCAGGTAATTTTGCTCGCAAAAATTGCCGTATTTCGTTAATTGTCAGGTTGATTTCGGGTTGCGGTACAGCGTAAGCAACTAAGCGTTTATCCCCTAGATTATCTTCACGGACAATCACACAAGAAGACTGTACCGCCTGATTTTGGTTGAGTAAGGCTTCAATTTCTCCTAATTCGATACGGAAACCCCGAATCTTAACTTGATTGTCAATGCGTCCTAAATATTCTAATTCTCCCTTAGGTAAATAACGCGCTAAGTCTCCCGTTTTATACAATTTGTTGGAATTTTCAAAAGGACTAGGAATAAACCTTTCTGTTGTTAATTCAGGACGATTGAGATAACCTTTTGTCGTTTTATACAATTTGTTGGAATTTTCAAAAGGACTAGGAATAAACCTTTCTGTTGTTAATTCAGGACGATTGAGATAACCTTTTGTTACTCCTGCACCCCCCACATACATCTCACCGGGTACACCAACCGGTACAAGTTGTAAATATTGGTCTAGTAAATATACTTGTAAGTCGGGAATGGGACGACCAATCACACTAGCTGTACTATCCAAGTCGGTCATACTTAATGGTCGATAGGTCACATGAACGGTAGTTTCTGTAATTCCGTACATATTAACTAATTGGGGGCATTGGTCGCCATGGCGCTGAAACCAAGGTTGTAAGCTGTTAATTTCTAAAGCTTCTCCTCCAAAAATAACTAAACGTAAGCTTAAATCGTTATCTGTTGTCGATGAACGATCCCCCCTTGATAAGGGAAAACTTCCTTTTAAGGATTCTTCAGCTTGAATTAACTGACGGAAAGCGGTAGGAGTTTGATTGAGAATTGTTACTTTTTCTTGACATAATAGCTGATAAAATGCTTCGGGGGAACGAGTTATTAAGTAGGGTACAACTACCAAGCGTCCACCATATAACAAAGCTCCCCACATTTCCCACACCGAAAAGTCAAAAGCGTAGGAATGAAATAGACTCCAGACATCTTGACTATTAAAATTATACCAAGCATCTGTAGCGGCAAATAATCGCACGACATTGGAGTGATTGACTAACACCCCTTTCGGTTTACCTGTGGAACCGGAAGTGTAGATAACATAAGCTAAGTTATCTGGGGTGACGGTGTTTTCTAGATTTGAATGGCTGTTTTCGGCAATTTTTTCCCAGTCGGTATCTAAATAAATAATCTGCGCTTGATGTTGAGGTAGAGTTTCTCCTAGCTTTTGTTGCGTTAACAGCACTGATAATTGAGCATCTTCTAACATGAAGCTTAACCGTTCAATCGGATATTCAGGGTCAAGAGGAACATAAGCACCACCCGCTTTTAATATCCCCAATAAACCCACAATCATCTCTAAAGAACGTTCAAGACAAATCCCCACTAATTGATCAGGTTTTACTCCCAAAGACTGTAAATAATGTGCTAAATGATTAGCTCGATTATTTAATTCATTGTAGGTTAATTGTTGATCTGAATATACAACTGCTACCGCTTCGGGTGTGCGTTTTACCTGCTCTTCAAATAACTGATGAAGACACTTAGTAACTGGGTAATCAACCTGCGGATTATGACCGTCTATTAATAATTGATTTTTCTCAAATTCTGTCAGCAGAGGTAATTGAGAAACTCGCGCCTCTGGATTGGCGACAATTCCCTCCAGTAAGGTTTGAAAATGCCCCAATAGGCGAGTAATTGTCCCATCATCAAATCGGTTAGTATCATAGCTAATTCGCACCTGTAATTGCTCCCCAGGGAGCGCAATTAATGTTAGAGGATAATTAGTTTGTTGAGAAACCTGAATATTTTCCAGATAAAAACTATCATTACCTAAGACCGCAGTAGCGTCAACTGGATAATTTTCAAAAACAACTATACTGTCAAATAAAGATGCACTTCTAGGGATTTCACTCCAAGTTTGAATCTCTGCTAATGAACTATATGAGTATTGATTAGACTCAACTAACTGAGCTTGTAAATCTTTCAATAAAGTCAGTGCTGAGGTGTCCGGTTTAACTTGGATTCGCATGGGCAAGGTATTAATAAATAATCCCACCATTGCTTCAATACCAGCAATAGATGTCTCACGACCAGATACAGTCGCACCAAATACTATGTCTGTTTCTTGGCTATAGCGCGATAGCAATAATCCCCAAGTTGCTTGCACTAAATTATTCAGTGTCAAGCGATTTTTCCTAACAAAAGACTGGCAGGCGGCTGTGGTTGAAGCGGGGAACTGAATTTGCTGTTTTTTATAGACGTTGCTATTTTTAGAATTTGATGATCTTTCTATTACCAAAGGAGTAGGAGCAGTAAAACCTTGCAGTTTTTGTTGCCAAAATTCCTCGGCTGGTTTTTGTTCCTGTTGCTGTAGCCAAGCAATATATTGGCGATAGCTGACAACAGGTTGATCAGTGCTAATCTGATTTTGAGAAATTTCTTGATAAATCTTTAAAAAATCTTTAATCACTAAAGATAAAGACCAACCATCAAGTAATAAATGATGACTACTCCAAACAAATTGATAGGTATTTTTATCCAACTTGATCAGATTTAGGCGCATTAATGGAGCTTCAGACAATTCTAGGGATTTTTGCTGATCACTCTCCAAAAAAACTGCTAATTCCTGTTCTTGCTGTTGTGCGGTTAAATGTTGCCAATCATAAGTAGCGACTCTCACAGTTACTTGTCGATAGACTACTTGTACAGGTTGGCTCAATGCTTCCCAAATAAAAGCTGTACGGAAAACGACATACTTTTCTACTAACCTTTGCCAAGCTTGCTCAAATATTGTTGTATCGACATTGCCCTTTAAATTACAACTGAATTGGACGAAATATACATCTGCATCTGGCTCATACAAGCTATGAAACAACATCCCCTGTTGCATCGGCGATAGGGGATAAATATCGGCTACATTTTGTCTATTTGTGCTATTCATCTGGGAGTTCATCGTTACAGTTGAGCTAATATTTGTTCTAGTTCTATTTGGTCGATTTCTAATAAGGGGAAATCTTGGGCGGTGTAATCTCCAGTATCCGCTTCAGTCGGCGGAGGATTCACTATTTCTGGTTCTATTTTTGACTCGGTGACTCTTGTTGCTACTGTGGCTAATTCGGCGATATTTTGATGGGTAAATAATTGTTTGGGGGTTAACTCTAATCCTGCTTTTCTCGCTCTAGTAATGATTTGAATAGTCAGGATGGAATCGCCCCCCAGTTCAAAGAAGTTATCATAGATACCTACTGGCTCTACTCGCAAAACTTGTGACCAGATTTTAGCTAATATTTCTTCTTCTAGGTTACGAGGAGCAACAAAATTCAATTCTATCTCTCCACACAAGTTGGTTTCAGGTAAAGCGCGACGGTCAATTTTACCATTAGGTGTTAGGGGTAATGATTCCATGATTACGAAAGCACTGGGAATCATATAATCTGGTAGCTTTTCTTTTAAGAATTGTCGTAATTCATTGGGGGTTGGTGTTGTCTCTTTTTGAGGGACAATGTAGGCAACTAAACGTTTATTTCCTGATGTATCTTCCTGGTCAATAATAACCGATG
>VYLU01000030.1_pt1 | contig 25397 bp, 24 predicted proteins | sample 5114211 | NCBI WGS metagenome assembly VYLU01 (sample SAMN12291803, study PRJNA351875) | freshwater metagenome | isolation source: freshwater lake | place: USA: Michigan, Little Long Lake | collected 2013-08-08 | reverse complement strand
GAGCATCTCACCTTTATAACCCCTAAATCTTTATGTCAAGCTATTTTGAAAGTCTTACTGGAAAACAGTTTTAGGGCAAGTATAATTACTCACTTGCATAAATGAGATGCTCCCTATGCGATTCCAGCTTTAGCTTATCTAGTGTGCAAAGCTAGTTTTTGAATATCTTTTTGTCAACTTTAACCCTTAAAGTATATCTTATATTAATTTATGTCCACTTTATATATAGTAGAACAAGGTTCTTCTCTTAAAGTTCAGCATCAACAGTTTCAAATTTTTCAGCAGCAACAACAACTTTTTAAAGTTCCAGTGAACCAAGTTAAAAATATTATTCTTTTTGGTTACTGTCATTTATCCGATGGTGCGGTACAAGCAGCGCTATTCCATAATATTCCTATCACTTATTATTCACCTCAAGGATATTACTTGGGACATTTACAGTCGGAAATACAAGCCAAAATTGCTTATTTAACGCAACAAGTTAAACAAGCAGAAAATAGTGATTTTGTTAACACACAAGCTAATGCCATTGTTCGTGCGAAAGTGCATAATTCTAGAATTTTATTGATGCGTCTTCAGCGTCGTCATCCTAATGAGATAGCGAAAACAGCCGTTATCAATCTCAAAAAAATTATCAATAGTTTAAATAGGGCTGAATCTTTAGAATCATTAAGGGGATATGAGGGAAAAGCTGCTAATATTTATTTTCAAGGTTTAAGTTCTTTATTTCAAGGAAATTTTTCTTTTACCAAAAGAACGATGCGTCCTCCAACAGATCCCATCAATAGTTTACTAAGTTTTGGCTACACTCTTTTATTTCAGCATCTTTTTTCGCTTGTACAACTAACTGGATTACATACTCATTTTGGGAATTTGCATACCTGTGGAGAAAATCATCCTGCTTTAGTTTTAGATTTAATGGAAGAATTTCGCGCTCAAATTGTTGATTCTTTAGTCGTTTACTTAGTTAACAAAAATATTTTTTCTCCAGACAACTTTACTAACCCAGATGAACAAGGTGCCGTCTATTTACAGCAAGATTCTCTGAAGAAGTTCCTTAAATATTGGGAAGAAAAACTATCTTTAGAACTTACCCATCCTCAAACTCAACGCCAAGTTAGTTTGCGTAGTTGTTTAGAACTTCAAGTCCAAGAATACATTTCTTGTTTGATGAAAAAGAGAGAAAGATATCAACCCATGATTTGGCAAAAATGAAATCGGAAACCCCCTCTTCTTAGAGGGTAGTTTAATGAAATTGGAGTTTAGAGGTTAGCTTTATGACATTTATGCGTCGAGTATTAGTCTTTGCCGATGCCGATAATACTCATATATCTGCTCAAAGTTTTAATCGTAAGATTAATTGGCAAAAAATCCGTGATTATTTAGCCGATCCTCAGGAAGGAAGAGAACTAATTGAAATGGTAATTTATCTGGGGTTACCTCCAGATAAAGAAAGATTTGCTGAACAAAGAAAAACCAAAGAAAAATTTATCTACTGGGCAAAAAGTAATGGGTTTTTAGTTGTTACAAAAGAAGGCAAATCTAAAGGTAATGACTACGAAACCAATGTTGATGTAGTAATGGCGATGGATGCTATTGAATTAGCTTTAGAAATGAAGCCAGATATTGTCGTTTTAGTCACTGGCGATTCTGATTTTGCTTATTTAGCACAAAAACTTAGAAGACGAGGAATGCGAGTTGAAGTCGCTTCTGTCGAACAATCTCTCGGTAACGATTTGAAAAATTCTGCTAATAGTGTTATTGATTTGATAGAGTTATTTGATGATTTTGAAGCCCAAAATGGGACGCAAGATTATCATCGTATTGGCAATAACAATGTGTTTGATTAGTTACTTTCATGATGACAAACTTTAAACAAAAGAATGGAGTAACCGTGAAAATAATTAATGGTAAATTATTTGGTCAACCAAAAGGGGATTTTGATCCCTTCAAGCAACAACTCGAAAAACTTAATCAAGAAGTTGAGAAAGTGCAAAGTTCCTTTGAAGAATTAGGACAAAGAATAGAACAAACAGAAAACGTAAAGCGAGAAAAATTAATCCGTCGAGTTGAACTTTACATTCAATACCTGAAAGAAAATTGTGAAAACTTAGAAAATCTCTGGACACAAAGACAAGAAAATTATGCTAAAACCTATCAAAGAGACTTAAAAAGAATGGAACTACTCCTGAAAGAACAAAAGCAGCAATTAGACTTTTTAGAAAATAGGAAATTGACTCAAATTGAAAATAAGTTAACTGCTCTCAAGAAACAAATACCGACAAAATTATTGTGGCTGACTTTTGGTAGTTCACTGATGATTGCAATTATTTATTTTTGCGATTGGTTCGATATTTATCCTTTCAATAAGCACCCACAAAAAACAAAGTCTTCTCTCGTTTATTATCAATTAGTTGAAGAAGACAATCCACTGAAATGTCAAGAAAATTGCTTTGAGTCGAAGACCCAAATAGACTTTTAATCAAGAGCGCACACCCAACATTTCTTGAGGAATCCATTTATTAACAAATCAGGAGTTTTTATGCGAGCAATAGTTAATGGCAAGCTAATTGATTTACCGGAAGGAACAACGGTTGAAGATTTACGTTCTCGACTTCCAGAAATTGGCAATGATGACGTAATGGAAGAAGGCTTTGGTGGCACTAAACCCTTGAAAGATACAGAAGCTCTCAAAGAAGGTTCAAAAGTTTGGACAGTTCCTAAAATTGTAAAAGGATAAAGAAAAAATGACAATAACTATTAGTAGTAATGCAACTAAATTTACTCTCAATACACGCCTAAGTGCCGAACTAAAATTACTAGACAAGGTAGCCAAAACTATTGTGGTTGGGAGTAAAACAATTGGTGACGTGCAATACACAGCAATTTTAATTAAGAGAATGCCTTTGTCTTCGAGTAAATTCAAAGTTTCTAACTCTGATGTTTTGTTTTTATTACCACCAGATTATCCACGGCTTCCTCCTATTGGCTGCTACCTTAATTATCCTTGGGATACGGTCGGAGAAGGGGATCATCACTTTACCAGACAAAGTTACTACGGCGCACCATTCTTAAGTGAAGAAGGCTGGTATTGGTATTGTGTAGGACTCGGAGGCGGGTTTAACCGAGATAAATGGCTCAATTCTTGGCGACCTAGTAATAATCCCGAAAGAGGACACAATCTCGTTACCCTATTTATCACCGCACGCCACGCAATTAATAACGTCTGACGACAGAAGAAATTCTGATAAAACCCTAGCCTTAAAAGTGTGGGAAAAGGGTAGAAGATTGATTCAAGCAATCTTTCCATCTTCTCTATTAGCTTCATTCATCCAAATAATCAATCAAGCATGAATACTCAACTAAAAACCCAAGATATATTACTACACATCCCTCCCTTAATGTGGAAACAGTTTCGTCAAGCAATGCTGGATGCTCGTCAACACAGAGAAGAAGTAATTGGCTTCTTTTTCTGTCAACGCCATCAGCTATCTAAGAAAAAAGTCAGATATATTCCTCAAGCTTGGGTTGTACCTACTGCTGATTGTTACGAACATCAATCGGCTAGTGGATTGGTACTCAAACAGCAATTTCATCAGTATTTACTAGATACTTATCTGTGCGCTCTCTCGAAGTCCTCCTCTTCAAGTAAAACTCGGAAATTAGATGTAGTTCACATTCATACCCATTTTGGCGATGCTACTCCTTCCTTTTCTTGTGTGGATGATCGCTATGAAGCAGAATACGCTAAGTTTCTCGCTTCTTGTTACCAAGAAAAGCCTCGCTTGATTTCTGGAGTCTTCAATGAGTCCCTAGAAAAATCAAAATTTCGGATTTGGAATCGTCAAGGAACTAATCATACTTCAATTGAATTCTGTCGTTCTTGGTTAACACCAATCAATAGTAACTTTTCTGGCGAAGATACAGAATTAATCTTTGCTCGACAAAAAGTTTTTGGAGAAACTGTACAAAAACACCTGAATCAATTAAAAGTCGCTCTTATTGGTTGTGGCGGTATTGGAGCCGTGTTTGCTGAACAACTGGCCAGATTGGGGGTCAAAAATTGGATATTTATTGATCATGACCGTTTAGAAACAGTAAATCTCAATCGAATGCCAGCTGCTACTCAAGAAATGGTAGACCAAGGATGGTACAAAGTTCACTATCTTAAATGGTTGATTAAAAGAACTTATGCTATTGGTTCTCATGTTAAAGCCTTATCTCTTTCCGTAGAAGATGAGAAAGCCAAAGCAGAAATAGCGACAGCCGATTTAATCGTCGTCGCTACAGATAACCATCGCTCGCGACAAGTAGCTCAAGAATTAGCTTTAGAGTATGCTCGTCCGTTGGTTTGTTTAGGGACTCATATTGAAGTCAAACCCCATCATCAACCTCGTCTTTATTGTCGTGTAACCGTTCCTCCGCTCGGGGGTGGCTGGTGTTTGATGTGTGGCAATATTATTAATCTACAACAAGCGGCATTAGAGTCTGCACCGACTGAGATCGCCGCCATTGCCTCTGAAGCTGGTTATTTACAAGGAATTGACGCGCCAGCAGTCTATTGGTTAAATAATATTTGTGCCAGCACAGGAGTAGGGGTGATTCACGGAATTATCAGTGGCTTTCTCCCTATCGATTCTGGTTTAGATTGGATTTATGATTTTCCCAATTCTAATTGGCTAAAAGCCAATATAGACCATCTGCAAAGTTCTGACTGTTATTTCTGTTCTTCCTTATGCACCCTTTAAGGAAGGAAAGGGGGGTTTCCCTACCTTTTTTATAATTGGAGTAAAATCCCTCTCTTTTTCCCTTTCTCTAACTTGGCTATGTCCTTACCTACTATCACAACCCTAGAAGAACTTGTCCCTGAATTAGCTCGATTAGCGAATTATCCTAAGTCTGATCAGAAACAGATTGATAATTTCTTAAATTTAATACAAAATGCTGTACGATTATGGATAATCGAGCAATCTTTTTATGATTTTAATAGTGATTTTTTTGTGGAAATAGACCAAGAATGGTTTGACTGTATTACTTGGATAGATAAATTATGGACAAAAATACCAGATGTTCAAAATAAAAAATTAGAAGATTTACTACTAGGAGAATATCCGCTATTTTATCAACAAAAATGGCAAGAGCAAATAATTGCCAGATATCAACTTAGCTCTGAAAATTTGCAACAAATTTTATCTTCTTATATTTTTAAAGTAACCCAACGAACTTTAAGAAATAATTTTAAGCGACTTGCCCAATTAAATCAGCCAAAATTAATTAAATCAGCTTCTCTTAAAGGTCACTATAAAAAAGTTGTCTCTTCATCTCTAAATTCATTAGATAATTGCAATTTAATTAAGCACAATAATGATATAATTACTGAAAATAATTGGTTAAGTTTTCTCAATGATGGTCTATCTACTATTGCTGAACTACTAACAAATAAAATCAATGGACATCAAAGATTTTTTATTCAAGCTGAATATATTGTTCCTGAAGCTTTACAGGATAAAGTAGCAGATTGGGCAGACAATTTAAAAGAATTTTGGAAACAGTCTCTAATTTCTCCTATTAAAATAAAATACTATAGTGCTAGTAAAAATACAACAAATTACTACATTATTTATCCTGTTTCTATTCATTATTCCCAGAGAGCCTATTATTTGTATGCTTTTGGAGAAACACCAGATCAAAACAGTTCTCAAGCACTTCAATGGTATGGCTACCGGTTAGAAAGGATACTATCTTTGAAACAGATAGCTTGGGATTTTTCCGATCTAACTAAACAGCTTAGATCGCAGATACACAAAAACGATAAAATTAATCATTTATACAGTCCCGACTATATTCAAGAGCAATTAGAATTGGCTTATGGATTCAGTTTTTATCGTGAATTTAATACGATGTTATTGCGTTTCGATCAAGACTATTATCAGCGTCATGTTAAAAATACAATCCGTCACTCTACTTTTCAAAAAATCGAAAATATTCAAGAAGTAAAGAAAATGATTATCGAGCAAATTGACTCAGAAATAGACAACACCAAAAAAATCCAAAGAGAAAAATTATTGGCAAAAGTTAATTGCGCTTCCGAAGATGTTTATTATAAGCTTTGCTATCGTGTTGGCGATCATAATGTTATCATGCGATTGCGTAGTTGGGGTCCGAATGTAGAGGTAATTTTGCCTAGTGATTTACGAGCGCAAATCAAAGAATATCTCGAAAAAAACTATAAATTATATCAATAATCTGACAGGGGGACAAGAAGGCTAATATTCATATAGCATAAGCTTTTCATGGTTTTAGCTCGAAAAAGTTCGCCGCACCATCTCTCACTTATTAATAATAATTCCTAGTAAGCTCGCTCCTATCCCTAGTTCTTTCGTTAGCTTTTTGCCTAGAATCGCTATATCTATTTCTAGTGAGAGAAGCCAGAAGCCTTTGTTGGCAAGTTTTCTAGCTCGCTTGTCCCCCTGTCAGTATAGTTAATCAATTATTTTGCTTAACTATCTTTGTTTTCGTGATAAAGTTTAAAGAGAGGCCTTAGCAATTTATGATTATGCCAGAATCAGAGTCCCCTATTAATTCAAAAAATTTCTATTCTCGTAAACTTTGTGCCTTGCTAGAAGACCAATCTATTTTGCAACAATTACAGTCTATTCACCCAGAAGAGTTACAAGGACAGATAGAAAAGTTACCCCTGCAAATAGCTAGTTCCTCTGATCGCGTTAATCTAGGAGAGGCTCAAGGCACTAATATTAATAGCGTGAAACATCCCATCAGTGGACAAACTCGAAATATTACTTCACAAGACTCAAGACCAGAAATTCCGGCAGAAATTACCTCAGAAACAGATATAGAAAAACTATTTTGGTGGTTTTGGCGATTTTATCCCGAACTCATCCGACAAAACCAGAATGATTTTTTCCTCTATCCTGCTCACAGCATCCTTCCTGATTGTCCCCTACATAGCTACAAAAGTACAGTTTCCGCTCTAGTTGGGGCGATGTATCCCGAACATTGGCAAGAAGGAGGTAAATCCCAACATCCCTATCTTTTTCTCTTTACCTTCTCCCCAGTACAAGAATTTATCAAAGCATCCCGAAAATTTGTCGATTTTTGGGCAGGTTCCTATCTACTGCACTATCTCAGTGTTAAACTCTGTTGGTATATTGCCGAAACTTATGGGTCTGATGCTGTGATTACTCCTTCTCTTTGGAGTCAAGAAATTATCGATGCTTTAATTGTTAAAAAATATCCAGATTTTGCGGCTAATTTTGCTTCTTTTCAAGACGGAATATCTCCAGTTGGTAGATTTGATAATGGCATCTCTACAAGTTTAAGTACGGCTGGATTTCCTAATGTGATTATGGCTTTAGTTCCTGGTAAAGAAGCAGCTAGAGAATTGGGAGAGAAATTAAAAAAATGTTTAATAGAAGAATGGTCAGAGATTGCCAAAAAAGTTAGGGAAGATATCAAAAAACGAACCCTAGAGTTTCTTAAAGATACTAAAAATCAGCAGAAAATAGATGAAATATTATTAAAGGAGTTTCTAAGCGAACAAGAAATATGTAAACGAGATTTAAAAAAATGGCAGATAGGACATCATGGTAGTTGTTGGGAGTGGAATAAACTCTGGGAAGCACAAATAGAAAAAACTTGGGAAACTTACTGGACTGCAATGCCTTTAGGCAATCCAGAGCAGCCATTAACTATTAATCCCACAGAGGAAAATTATCAGCAATGGAAACAAGCGCAAAATGTGATCGCCCCTCCTCATTTAGCTGAATCTCTACCTACAACAGCCGAGGAAAACCTTTACGAACAGATAAACACTGGTACTTGGTGGGGGGCATTACAAGCTCGTTTGGGACAGTCTATTCAAGCCGTAAAAAATACCCGCACTTGGGCAATTCCTACAGCACCTGGGGAACGTTCCACTTTATCGGGTCAGTTTAGCGCAGTCCATCCCCAATTACATTATCACGGGCAGTTTAAAAATGGAGGTGGACTTTCCGCGCGATCAATGCGTCTATTTTGGCGATTAATGGCTGAAGTTTATCCAGGGTTATTTAATGGCTCAGAAAAATTGAATGCGATCGAATTAACAAAACGCATGGCTTGGCGATATGGGGGAGTTGCTGAATCTTTGGGAATTAATCTAGGGCAAGAAGATGATACTAACTATGATAATTTAATTCGTTTTCCTAATTTAAGTTCTATTGCTGCTGCAAGATTTGCTTACGAAGATTTTAAAAAAGGAGGACAAAAAACACGCAACTATTGGAATTGTCTTAACACGCTTATTAACCAACAATTACCTAACAAAGCAGACACTTTTGCCTCCCGTACTCATGGTCGTCCTTATCAGATACCAAAAGTTGATCGGCAAATTAATCCAGAAAATAGGAATGGAAAGAATTTTAATGGAGTCATGTTTTCCAGTAAATGGTTAGCTGATGACATGAATTGTAGCGCTCAAGAAACAGCAACATTAAGAAGTTTAGTTGAAGAAGCGCATAAAAAAGCAAAATTTGGCGAAGGAAGTCCAGCCGATTGGTGGGTAATTGCCCTCGGTGATGGGGATGGGATGGGGAAATATGTCTCTGGGTCAAAATTAAAGAAATACAAAGAGTATTTAATCACAGATGCGATCACAGAAAATGTCAAAAATCATCAAGATTACCCAGATTTACTAGCAACCCAAAAACGCATGGGGCCAGCAACCCATGTCGGGTTAAATCGCGCCTTATTAGACTTTTCTAATCGCTTAGTACCCTACCTTACGGAAGAACGTTATTGTGGTAAAGTCGTCTATAGTGGCGGTGATGATGTGATGGCAGTGTTACCTCTAGCAGATTTATTGGGCTATTTGCGATCGCTTCGTGCTGCTTGGTGTGCTGACCCAGATCCAGAAAGAGAATTCAGCACAGAGGGAGGGTACTGGACTCCTAAACAATCTCTGCAAGGATTACAACAACGTCCCTATTTTACGATGGGAGATGGGGCAACCATGAGTCTAGGCATTGTTATCGCCCATAAAAGTGTACCTCTTCCTACCGTATTAGAAAGCCTGTGGACGGCTGAAAAAGACCGTGCTAAAAAGTTATATGGAAAAGATGGACTCTGTTTTCGGGTGATTTATGGTTCGGGTAATACTTTAGAAGCCTTGATGAAAGGGGAGTTATTAGACTTATGGTGGAATTTTATGCAGTATGATCAGCAAGATTTAAGTGCGTTGTTCTATCGATTAGCCGAAGAATTACCCCGTCATGCTTGTGTTACTGAAAGCGATCGCCTATTTAGAAAAGCCGCACAAGTGATCATCAACCGTCGAGATCAAACACTAGAGTCTCATATTCAAGAAAACTTGCTCAATTGGTTGGATCAGTGGGAAAACTGGGCTTATCAAACCTATAATCAAGTAAATAAAAATAAAACCGAAAAAGAAGTCCCTTTAGGCACGACAGAAAAGGATTTAGCTAATCTTTTGCGGTTTAGTGCTTTCTGGAATGACAAAAGGATGCAACAAATGAAATGGGGAGAAACTGAGTAATAAACTATGGGTGAACAGCAAATGTATTGGTATGCGATCGCTCCTTTAGATGTATTGCTATTTCGGGAAGCTAAACCTTTTAGTCCAGGGGAGAGTGCTTGGGCAAAAGGACTATTTCCCCCGTTTCCCAGTACAGTTTTTCAAGCATTGCGCTCGACTTTATCCAAAGATGTCAAAGATTTAGATTTTATGGGGCCATTTCTCTTAAGTCCCCAAGATAGATTATGTTTTCCCACTCCTAAGGATTTAGTTGCAGTGAGTTGGAGCAAAAAGAGTCAGCCAAAAGATGAGGAAACCAAAGAGGAGGAAAGAGAAGAAGATAATTTAGAAAAGCAAGCCCCCGAATGGCATCGAACCTTACGCCTTCAACCTGTTGATCGAACAGATGAAGCTTGGGAACATTTGTTGTTCGACGAGGCGGGATTAGCTCCAATGGTAGCTCCTTTTAGAGAGCTAGTTGAAGAAGAGAACAGAAGAGAATTTTTCTGTCGTCCCTATCCTTGGATTACAGCAGAAGCTTTAAGCGAATATCTACAAGGAAAAGAACTTAAAGATCCTACACAATTTCAGGATGATCCTTGGAATGTGCAGATTATGCCTCATATTCAAATGCAAGCGGATAAGCGACAAGTAAAAGATGAAGATGGCTATTTTACTGAAGTAGCGATTCGTCTTAAACCAGGTTGGCGATTAGTAGCGGGAATTAGTATAAAGTTCCAGGAAACAGTAGTCCGGTTGGGAGGAGAAGGACATCGGGCGATTGTCATCCCATTTACTTTGTCCGATGCTGATCAAACACTGCTTAATCCTCAGACCAATACAAAAGGTGATTTTGCTTATTTACTCACCCCCGGACTAGCGGTTAAGGAGGAAGCCGTTTATGGCGTTTATCCCCGTGATTGGCAACCCATCTTAGCAGGATGTGTCAGCGATCGTCCTTTATTGTGGGGTGGTGTTTCTCAAATTAGGCGCAAGTTAGTTATTTCCTGTGGGAAAGAGAATCAGGAGCGCACCGCTTCGCAGATTTCTTCGGGATCATCATCCCCTAACTCAGAAGCAAAAGGAGATGAGGAATTTGCTTTATTACCACAACGAGCCTTCGTTCCACCTGGGACTGTCTATATCTTTAACCAGATTCCATCTGAAACTGAGGCACTCTTACCTAAACCTGAATCGACGGGGAATTGGTTAACCAGTTTTCAAAAACTCAACTATGGTAAATTATTATGGGGTAATAGACCATTATGAATACTTATTTAACATATCTATATCTGCTGACCCCTTTACACACGGGCGGAAGTGCTGATGAGGGTAATTTAATGGGAATCGCCCGCGAAGTCCATACCGAGTTTCCCTATCTTCCGGCTTCCTCCTTGAGAGGTAAAATTCGCTCTGCCTTAGAACTGAGCAATCCTCAAAGTGAAGAAGAAAAAGCATTAGCAAAAGAAGTCTCTCAGTTTTTCGGTCAAAAAATCAAAGATGGACAACAACCCACAGAAGGAGAAGTTTGGTTTGCTGAGGCAACTCTCCTGTTTTTTCCGATCGCATCCTTAAGTCATCACTTAGTCTGGATTACCTGTCCTCTCTGGCTAGAACGTTGGAATCGTTGGTTACAAAATTCCCCTTTAACTCAATTAATTCAAAACTGTCGAGAGCAAATTACAGAAGCAATACCAGCTTTAGTTAGCTTTACACCCGAACCCCTTTACTTGCAAACTGCAATTCTGAAACAAAATGCCCTAGGGCAACTAAATACTAATGATTCTAATAGCCTCTCACAATCTCTTCAAAATCTTACTAATGCTAATGGGATGATTAATCAGCTTCTGAAAAAGCTAGTCATTGTGGATGATGAAGACTGTATTGCTTTGGTAGAAACGGGATTGCAGCGAGAAGTGCGCGTTGCTCTTAATGAAGGCGAAAAAACTGTTAAAGGTGGTTCTTTTCGCTCGGAAGAAGCCATTCCCCCTGAAACTGTACTTTTCTTTCCTTGGGGAATGAAACCTATGAAACAAACTGAAAATACTCAGAATATTCGAGCAAAAACTAGCGAATTACTTAAAAATAAACTACAATTTGGAGGTCTAGAAGGATTAGGTCGCGGTTGGTGCGATCTAATAACAATTGAAACTACTGAAACTACTACAGGAAGTCAAAAATGAAATTAGATTCGCGTCAATTTAGCAAACAAGCACATAACGCTTTAGTTGAAATAAAAAGTGAGTTAGCAGTAACTTACCACAAAAAAGCTAGTGGATTAGTTCAAGGATTAAGCACTTATATATCTACTTGGGGACTGCATCGACTTAGTGGAGATATGCAAAAATTTCTCGGTGGAACTGCCGAAGATACACGCTATAAAGGGAAAGTTTATCAAAAATTTCTTACTAAGCTCAAAGAGTTTAGCGGGGCAGATTTTGATGTTAATGATCAAGGCACATTAATTCATATGCCTTTAAGAAAATATACCGCCCTCAATCACTTGGCAATTAAATTAGCAAAAGAGTGGTCTTTTTGGTCGCCAGCAGTCTTAGGAGAGGCAGAACAATCATGACGGCACAACAAGAATGGCAGAAATTTTTGGAAAAACTCCAAAAAGATAAAAATCCTCTTTATGACTTGTATAAAGATAGTCAATTAGAAATAGGTACAGAAATAACTATTTATTTTTCTGACGAAGAAGCGAAAGAAAAAGCAAGTGCTAAATGGCAGAAATTACAAGCCAAATTTCCGCCACACTGGAAAAATCAAAAGATTAATTTCAAAGTTGGACAGTTAGCCGCTGCCCCCATTACTGCAACGACAAGATCGACAGCAAGAACAAATAATCTAACCAGTCGGAAATTAACCAGTCCTCTACAAGCACTCAATCATCGATTATTTAATAATAATGACACAGCTAAACCAGTTTTAATAGAAGCGGTGGCGGCGGATAAAACTTGTCAGTCTTTATACCAACAATTAACTGAGAAAACTAAACGATTAGCTGATGAAACTCTGACTGTTGAATTCATCTGGAGGGTGCGTGTAGGGGGAATGCGCGGTTTTCAGGAGTTACTTCTTCCTGTATTTCATCCAGTCTATGGTGTACCTTATATCCCTTCTAGTAGTTTAAAAGGTGTAGTAAAAGCTTGGGCAAGACAAAATCAACCAGAAGCTGAGGTAAATCGACTTCTGGGGAAACTAGAGGATGGTATCGGTTGCGTTCAATTTCTTGATGCTTTTCCCACTGCACCTTGTTTGACTGTAGATATAGCTAATCCTCAATGGAGTTGGGAAAATAACCGAGTATGCTATCAATCTGTCCCCCATTATCTGTTGTCAATGGAAGAACCTGAGATTTTAATTGGGTTGACTCGCACCAGCAGAGGTAAATTAGAAGATGTCAGCACAGTCAAAGATTGGTTACAACTAGCTTTATCAGCAGGAATTGGTTCGCGGGTTAGTGCGGGGTATGGTAGAACATCTGTTGCTTCTAGTTTGTCTCATCACTCTTCCCATGCTTTTAAATTATGGACGCAGGGGATATATGGCGCAAATCCTCCCACTAAAGATAATCAATATCAGGGAAATAATGAATTTCGTCCCGTAGCAGTGCGAGGGATGCTGCGTTATTGGTTTCGTGCAGTAGGATTAAGTATTTATTCACCGCAGCAATGTAAAGATTTAGAAGGTAGGTTATTTGGTACTATTGAACCGAAAGCTCAAGAAGGACTAATTCGTATTTCTGTAGATTGGGAAGAGGAAGAAGGTGATCGCAATCGTCCTTATTTTTGTGAAGGTAATATTCTACTAGAAGCTAAAAATCAGGATGCTCTCAACTTAGCAGAAAAGCTATTGCAATTATCTTCTCATTTAGCAGGAATTGGGAGAGGATCGAGACGATCGTTGCATTGGAATAATCCAATAGGATTAAGGGGATGCCATTGGGAAGTTGACACTAAAAAACTACCTTGTAATCAAGAACTATGGCAGCAGTTTCTTAGAGAGGTAAGAGATTCTTTGCTTGCCCTACAGTCTGCCATAGGAAATCCTGCTAATTGTCCTCCCGGAAATCCGGGCAATCGCGCTCAAGACGTTTTGAATAGTCAGACTCAAATTTATTTAATTTCTTGTCCTAGTTTAAAATATCCTAGAACTGTCAATAATTGGCAAAACGAAGGATTGGGGTCAAAAGTACGGGGAGAAGGATTGGATTTCCTTTATAGTAGTAGCTTTAAAGGTGTCAATCAAAAAGGAAATGGAAATGCTAATGTTGGCGGACGAATCAGCCGACAAGGAGAAACTGCTTCTACACCTTCTTATGATTTTTGGAGTTAACCAGCGTGATCGCGCTACATTTATTCAACAATTAAACTCATTAAACCCTATGCAAATTCAGTAATTCATTGTGTCTAACCCGCGAAAAATGTTGAGAACCACCAAACAGCGACCGCAGACTAACCTCAGATCGCTGTCGGTCAACCCCACTAACTCAACACCCGCAAAGTAACCTTAGAAAAAGTTTCCATTAATTAAACTTGCTAAGAAGTTAAAAGAAATCCCACACAAACACAAGCCGTGGGTTTTGTGTTTCCATTAATTAAACTTGCTAAGAAGTTAAAAGCAGAACAACCACTTCCAATGGTCTTATTAGGATGGTTTCCATTAATTAAACTTGCTAAGAAGTTAAAAGGCTCCGAAAAACCTTTCCTGTAAAGCTGAGTACAAAGGTTTCCATTAATTAAACTTGCTAAGAAGTTAAAAGACGATATCGTAACCAATATTCTGAGAAATAAAAGTTTCCATTAATTAAACTTGCTAAGAAGTTAAAAGCCTATTTGCAACAAAAAAAGGGGAGGCAATCCTGAAAAGGAGTTTCCATTAATTAAACTTGCTAAGAAGTTAAAAGATCCCATCGCAGATCACAGTCAAGCATCCGGCGAGTTAAAGTTTCCATTAATTAAACTTGCTAAGAAGTTAAAAGACGGCTTTTACAGGCTCTGCCGCGGGGATTGGCTGGCTGTTTCCATTAATTAAACTTGCTAAGAAGTTAAAAGCAATGAAACGGTTTATTTATTTAGCGTTATCCGTTTGTTTCCATTAATTAAACTTGCTAAGAAGTTAAAAGAGCATCATGACATGGCTCCAAGTCTCCATTTGTTACGGTTTCCATTAATTAAACTTGCTAAGAAGTTAAAAGATGTTAGACTACAATGATTTAGAAATCATTGCCTATAAAGTTTCCATTAATTAAACTTGCTAAGAAGTTAAAAGAGTACTATATAGTGGATTGTTTGCCTTTCTCTTGTTTCCATTAATTAAACTTGCTAAGAAGTTAAAAGTTTTTAATATCCAAACGCAAACACGTTAGCCCTGTTTCGTTTCCATTAATTAAACTTGCTAAGAAGTTAAAAGTTGGGATTGTGCTCGCTGTCTATGATCATAAGAGCGTTTCCATTAATTAAACTTGCTAAGAAGTTAAAAGAAAAAGCAAGTCATAGACTTGCAAGTACGGAATTACGTTTCCATTAATTAAACTTGCTAAGAAGTTAAAAGTTGAAAAAGATAAAAAGGGACTTCTCGAAGTCATTTTTTACGTTTCCATTAATTAAACTTGCTAAGAAGTTAAAAGAAAAGCTCCAGAGACGACAACCGGAGCCTACGGGCAGGTTTCCATTAATTAAACTTGCTAAGAAGTTAAAAGGAGAGCTAGCGGTAGTAGCCCTAGCAGGCTGCCATTGCGGTTTCCATTAATTAAACTTGCTAAGAAGTTAAAAGAAGATGATTCGTGCATAAGGTAGAGAGAGATGGTTTCCATTAATTAAACTTGCTAAGAAGTTAAAAGAGGAGGCTTTGGATGTCAATTCTTTATTTTGTTTTGTTTCCATTAATTAAACTTGCTAAGAAGTTAAAAGAAATTCCTGTGCCAAAACTACGGCGATTTGTGGGAAAGTTTCCATTAATTAAACTTGCTAAGAAGTTAAAAGAACATTAAAATCAAGATCACTCGGAGATAGATGTTTCCATTAATTAAACTTGCTAAGAAGTTAAAAGGTGGCAGAGGGAAGCCTCGCTAAAGCCGTCACAAATGAAACGTTTCCATTAATTAAACTTGCTAAGAAGTTAAAAGTCTGGTATGCAGCTCCATCCGCTCAAATCGAAACGTTTCCATTAATTAAACTTGCTAAGAAGTTAAAAGTTGTTGGTTCCAGCTAGCTGCGTTGTTGTTGGTGTTTCTTCGTTTCCATTAATTAAACTTGCTAAGAAGTTAAAAGTCTTGAAAAACTCCCGGCCCTCCAAAAGGAGGCAAGTTTCCATTAATTAAACTTGCTAAGAAGTTAAAAGAACGACGTTCGGTATAATCTGGGTGAACTTGGTTTTGTTTCCATTAATTAAACTTGCTAAGAAGTTAAAAGAAGAAATAGAAGTCTTCAAGAATACCCAAGATAAAGCGTTTCCATTAATTAAACTTGCTAAGAAGTTAAAAGCATTACAGGTTTGGCTCTTTGGATTGTAAGAACAATGGTTTCCATTAATTAAACTTGCTAAGAAGTTAAAAGACAACAAAATCTACAAAGAGTACATTAAAGTGCTCGCGTTTCCATTAATTAAACTTGCTAAGAAGTTAAAAGAATACAATGAACAAATTTGTCAAATCCGGAATATGGTTTCCATTAATTAAACTTGCTAAGAAGTTAAAAGCTGGTTGGCTTGGTGCAATGCGGTCGAGTAAAGTTACGGTGTTTCCATTAATTAAACTTGCTAAGAAGTTAAAAGTTTTCTGCGGCCCCCAAACCAGGGGAGCCGTTGCATCCTAAATGTTTAGAACAGTTTCCATTAATTAAACTTGCTAAGAAGTTAAAAGTCGGAAACGATTCGAGCGAAGTGACTGGACTAGCAGTTTCCATTAATTAAACTTGCTAAGAAGTTAAAAGTATCCTTGGATGACAAGGCTTGGTTGATGGTCTGTTTCCATTAATTAAACTTGCTAAGAAGTTAAAAGCTTCGTACGGCTTTTTTTGAAGCGGTCTTAAACCAAAGTTTCCATTAATTAAACTTGCTAAGAAGTTAAAAGCTGGGATGTTTTGGGTGTGGCCGGCTCCCCGAGGTTTCCATTAATTAAACTTGCTAAGAAGTTAAAAGACGGGCCGCCCCTTGAGACAGTAAGACAGTAACGTTTCCATTAATTAAACTTGCTAAGAAGTTAAAAGAGACTGTATTTTGTTAGGCCGGGACGGCCTATACACAACCGTTTCCATTAATTAAACTTGCTAAGAAGTTAAAAGATGCTGGAACAAAAAAGTGGAAAAAATGAACAGAAAAGTTTCCATTAATTAAACTTGCTAAGAAGTTAAAAGAACGCTCTAAACGAGATCGAGATTAGTAACTACGAAGAGTTTCCATTAATTAAACTTGCTAAGAAGTTAAAAGAAACATTTGGTTGCTGTCTTTCGAGAACAGCAACATTACAGTTTCCATTAATTAAACTTGCTAAGAAGTTAAAAGCTGTCTGAAAACAACAATAGTAGAAGGGGTAACCCTTTGTTTCCATTAATTAAACTTGCTAAGAAGTTAAAAGAAGAGCAAATCGAGCACAAGGAAGAAACGGACGAAGTTTCCATTAATTAAACTTGCTAAGAAGTTAAAAGATTTCGTAACGATGGCTGTTGGCCAGCCTATAGCTGAGGTTTCCATTAATTAAACTTGCTAAGAAGTTAAAAGACGTTCGAGACAGAAGAATGGACCTCCCGGACACCGGGAAGTTTCCATTAATTAAACTTGCTAAGAAGTTAAAAGCAGTAGGGGCTCGCGTGCTGCGTTCGCTCAGTACTGCTCGTTTCCATTAATTAAACTTGCTAAGAAGTTAAAAGAAGCTGAGTCAACATACGATTCCGTGGATACGATGACGTGTTTCCATTAATTAAACTTGCTAAGAAGTTAAAAGATGAACGAAACAGTGTCGCTGTTGCCCTGCGCCGAACGTTTCCATTAATTAAACTTGCTAAGAAGTTAAAAGCTGGGGTAAAAAAAACAGAACAACATCATGAAAAAGTTTCCATTAATTAAACTTGCTAAGAAGTTAAAAGAATGGGATCTCTGCCTTCGCCTGGACACAGGCGACGAAGTTTCCATTAATTAAACTTGCTAAGAAGTTAAAAGTTGAGTCTACCTTCACAAAGTCAACTCTATTCGGTTATGTTTCCATTAATTAAACTTGCTAAGAAGTTAAAAGGGGATGGCAAAAAATGGGACCTCCGCGTCCGCCTGAAAAGTTTCCATTAATTAAACTTGCTAAGAAGTTAAAAGGCGTAACGGGTATTTTGACCTGGCTGGATTTGGTACGTTTCCATTAATTAAACTTGCTAAGAAGTTAAAAGACAGTTTTGTGTCCTCTTTCACAGGCCTGTTTAAGGGTTTCCATTAATTAAACTTGCTAAGAAGTTAAAAGCAGAAGAATACGTGGTTACCAATAAAAATGGAGATCGTTTCCATTAATTAAACTTGCTAAGAAGTTAAAAGGATTAACGGCTTGGTTGTATGGGGGATTGAAAAAGTTTCCATTAATTAAACTTGCTAAGAAGTTAAAAGTTGCGTCGGGAACGACGTAAACGATGATATATTGCGTTTCCATTAATTAAACTTGCTAAGAAGTTAAAAGAATCCTCATACACTGAGGATGAGGTCTTAGAACTACGTTTCCATTAATTAAACTTGCTAAGAAGTTAAAAGCTTGGGTATGTAGGTCGAGCTCAAGAGAAACTTTTGTTTCCATTAATTAAACTTGCTAAGAAGTTAAAAGGAGATAAAGATGGATTATTGCGTTTATATTAGCAATCGTTTCCATTAATTAAACTTGCTAAGAAGTTAAAAGTGGGGTAATTTTGCGGCTGAGGGATTTTCATTCTGTTTCCATTAATTAAACTTGCTAAGAAGTTAAAAGCCTACGTACCCCGGGAGGTTGGTGTTCGAACCTTTGTTTCCATTAATTAAACTTGCTAAGAAGTTAAAAGACGAGGACAATCATCGCGCAGGCGATATGGTTACGCTGGGGTTTCCATTAATTAAACTTGCTAAGAAGTTAAAAGATTTGATTTAGGGGGCCTTCTTATTGCTGGGGGCATTTTTTGTTTCCATTAATTAAACTTGCTAAGAAGTTAAAAGACGCTTCAGACGCCCGGACCCTCTGCCAACAAGGTTTCCATTAATTAAACTTGCTAAGAAGTTAAAAGTCGAAGTGGTACTCCACTTGCGAGGGAAGTTGTTCGTGTTTCCATTAATTAAACTTGCTAAGAAGTTAAAAGTTGATGGGTTTCCAGGAAGCAGTGGCGAGATTTTCTGTTTCCATTAATTAAACTTGCTAAGAAGTTAAAAGCTTCCTGAAGTTCCTGAAGACCAAATTCAGGAGAAGAGTTTCCATTAATTAAACTTGCTAAGAAGTTAAAAGTATCGCACAAAGTCCGCAATTCTTTCAACCGAAGAAGTTTCCATTAATTAAACTTGCTAAGAAGTTAAAAGATGAAGAAAATTTCGTTTGCTATTGTTTTGGCTCTGTTTTTGTTTCCATTAATTAAACTTGCTAAGAAGTTAAAAGATGGAATTGGGCACAGCCGCTGGGAAACTATGATGAGAATGTTTCCATTAATTAAACTTGCTAAGAAGTTAAAAGCATTCTATTCCCACCCCCCGTGGGTTATCGAATATATTGTTTCCATTAATTAAACTTGCTAAGAAGTTAAAAGATGTCGCATGGCTTACCGGAAACCTGTTCGCACAGCTAAGAAGTTAAAAGACTAGCTTGGCAAAACTAGGCTGTATAAGGATTGTACAACGATTTTTCGTGGGATATTGAAAAGCATAGACATTATTAATAATAATTCTCAATAGTTATCTCAGTCATAAGGCTCAAAGCCTTGCTGGGCAAGGCATCGACGCACCTCAACGAAAACTCTAAATTTTCAGCCATTGTGTCTAACCCGCGAAAAATGTTGAGAACCCCCCCATTCCATCGGCATGAAACAATATCGAAATCAAGACGGAGGGGAAACAGATGAAGACAGAGTTCCCTGAGTCTGAAAAGTGTAGTACCGATTAATTTTATGAAAAAGAGTCTGAAACGCTCGCTCGCTCGATTTATGATTGTCCCCACACTCATAGCTTTGCCCTCCTGCTCATTGGGGCAATCCCACCGTCCCATAGCCATCAGCTATCTACTTGATCAATCGGCGAGCGCACAAAACGATGAGCAATTCCAAAAGGACAGGAAGCGAGTTTGTCAAGCCATTGCCAAGGGACTTGTTCCTGGTGACGAGTTCGGAGTTATCTTTGTTACAGGGGAATCCGCCCTTTTCCAGAACCTCCAAAGGGCAAATCCTGCTCTGGTACGAAAAGAATGCCAGCAGCAGCCAGTCAAACAAAAACCCGGTACTCTTGTCTGTCCGGCTGTCGCCGGAGCCAAAAAGCAGTTTGAATCAACAAAAATTCGTCTTCCTATCTTAGTTCTCCAGGTACAGGTCAATGAGAAGGAGGCTCCGTGTCAAGAGATCATGCGAGATACTGCTCAACTGGTGATCAAACGAGGAGGCTCTGTTCTGGTTTTAAACAGCACTAACGAGGGGGGCGAATCGTTTCGAGCAGAGCTCGAAGCCGCACTTGAGGGACTACCAATTCTATACTCGCAAACCCAGCCAGAGATTGCAGTGAAGGAAACTATCGAAGAGACTAGAAATAAGGGGGACAGAAATGCCACCAAGTAATTTTCCTGATTTTGACTTTGGGAAATGGGGCAATATCGCCGATCTCAATTCCAATGACACCATCAAAGACTATCGAGAGAAGTCGAATTCAACAAAGCTACATCCAGCAGAATTTTCTGAACCTGAGCCATTAGACAAAGAATCAAATCGTTTACGTTTGATTGCTGAAGAGCTGCACCCGCATGATCAGGAGGCGCTCTTAGAACGCTTTCCCTTTATCGCAATGGAGCAGCACAGAATTGCTGCCAGAGAATTTTGCCAGTTTCAGAAGATCAGAGCGTCTCAATTATATTAACCCTCATTGAATCTATAATCATGTCTGTTTTCTTCTCTTGGTTTGCGACTACCATCATAGCCTTCCTCAATTTTAATACGGCTATGGTGTTAGTTCCTGGTGATTGGGACAACATTAAAGTATGGTTTGCTTTTCCCATTTCCTTTATAGCGTGCTTGCTCTTCGATCACACAGTTTCGGAAGAGTATTCTCGCGAGCGCCTTCGCAGATTTGCGGAATCTACTCTGAAGTGGATAAATTCACAAAAAGAAAGGCTATCTCAAAGTCGATTAGGAAAAATACGACTTGAAGCATATCTTTACTTACATGGACTATTTGAGTCTCCTTTTCTTGAACCTTCAAAGCTATCTATTATTAACCGTATCTGGTGCGGGATTTATCTAATTACTGAGTTCATTGTTGGTGCATATTTATTGCAACAGCAAGAATTAGATATACCTTGGTTCGTCATGATCGCACCTATCCTAGCGGGATTGTTAAATCTTGCCACTGGAATCCTGAAAGGACAACTCATTGTTTACCCGAAAGCTCTGGCAGAATTGAGACAAAAATATGAGCAATATGAGTATAAAATTTGAAAATAGTACAACAAAAAAGGAGTAAAAAAATGTCTCAATCTCAAGCCATCAGAATTATTGGTGTTAACAATATGACCTCTAAAGACATCAATGAGCTAACTGAAATCTATTTATCGAACCCAAGTCTACCATCAGCAAAAATGCTCGAAATTCTTCAGCAAAGACTAGCCTGTAAATCTGCCAATGAGCAAATTCAAATAATTCGCCAAGAACACCAATATTTGCTCGACAAGTCCTTCTACGAGAAGCAACAAAAACTTCACCAACTGCGTACAGAAGCCGAATCCTTACTTGCCTATCCTCGATCTATTAACTCTCCCAACCCCTCATATTTTTTATCAATCAACACACTTCATGAAGAATTAAAATTTGCCAAAGCTCAGGTAAAGAATTGTGAAGACTCTATCGCCAAAGTAAAGAATTTTCAATCGGACTTCAAATCAGCATTACGAACATCATTTTATTTATCTGGTAATGAACCTGATAAGAAAACAGTTGACGAACTACTCGATGAGATAGGAATTAAAGAATGTCTAAATATTTTACAAGAAGAAGAGAAAAAATGGCAAGACCAAGTCAACAAACTCAAGCTTGAACTAGCAGGATTGCCGATTGTTACTCTGCACAGACAATCCAACTTAGAAACCTTTCAAGACAACAATCACAATAACGGAGACACTAACGATGACACAGAATAAATATCCTCTACCCGGCTATGCTCCTCGTCCGGAAAAACCAATCGTAGCCTTGAAACCTAAAGCTTGGTCAGTTTTTTTGAGTTGGAAAAACCTCCGGGGGATAATTTTCATAATTCCTCTTTTTGCTATAGCCTGGCAGTACCTAACTCTACAACGAACCGAATATATGTTCACAACTCAACGGTTTAGGACTATTACGGGACTTTTTAACCAAGAAATCGACGAAGTTTGGCTATTTCGTGTGACAGATTTACGCATTTTAAAGCCATTTCTTTATCGTTTGTTTGGAATAGCAAGTCTTTACATTTACTCTACAGATAGAAACAACAAACTCGTGGTTATTCAGGCAATTTCGCTTACAGATGCCTTGAAGCTACATGAAATTCTTCAACAGCAAGTCAACATTGAGCGACATAGAAATCGACCGGATATTCCAGGCTCTTGGCAGTAATCAATCATCTCAAAAAAAGGAAATAGTAATATGGCTGACCAAAACACAACTACTAACAACGAGACTAATACTTCTTGTCCCAGCACAATAGATAGTCCAGAACTACAAGATAAAGATATATGGAGTTCTTATGACAATGCCTTTGGCAGATACGCATTTCACGGGGGAATGGAGGGATACTTAGAAAATAAAGACCCTTCTCCTGAAAGTCCACAACAAGAGTGTTTCTACGATGATTCAGGTAATCTAATCGACGAAAATCATCAATACGCAGGAATGAGAGGAACTGCCAATGAATACGATGGACATAAGGGCGATAGTTCAGAACTATGGAACCATTTATATAACGATAGTGGGGGAATCTGGCAAAACGGTGGAGAAGCCTTTGCTACCTCTGTGGAATCCTACTATGACTCTGTTGAAGATTATGTTGCTGATGCCTTTGAATGAAGTCAAAGTCAAAAGCTCTTGAACGTCCTCAAAGCTCATCCGCCAAGCGTTTTTATCCCCTCTATTCTAACCCGCGCCAACAAGCCACAAAAACTAAAAAACTTCGCCAACAACAAATGGTTAATAAACAGCCAAAACCAGTCATTATCCGACAAAATAGTGCTACTGCAACAATAAATAATCTGGTCAATATTTTTCAAAAACTCCCTGATGATGTTTTATTAAAAGTTCTGGCTACTGCAACATATGAACTAAAACAGTTGCAAAAAAATAAAGTCTAATTTTGGCTTTAAAATCAATTAAGGGATTGCACAGTTTTCTTGATTGGCAATCCCTTTTTTCTATTAATTCTGCATGGTATAGCCTAAATGATTGCCCACCATCAATTTTTTTTATCGTTTCAGCACAGCAATATTAGGACATAATGGTATTATGTCCCTACAATTAGGATAAATTTATTAACCTTCGTAGGGATTTAACACTGTTAAATCCTTATCTATTGACGGTGATCTAAAGATAACTCAATGATATTCTTAAGTTAGTTAATTCAGTATCTTGCTTTAACTCTCTATAGATAGCGATCGCCACTTCACTAGCAAGGTTAATTCCTGAATGGGAGTAGATCAAAAACCGCAAACCATCTTGAATCTTTGAAGCTTTTTTCTTTTTTTTGATGAAAGCCACTGTTTTTTTAATATCTTCCTCATTGAATTGAGTTATATCATCTATTCTACAGAGGTGAATATGCCCAGGATTCATGTTAAGTTCAGATTGAACAGATTGAGGTTCAGCATTGCCATTAGGGGTTTTAATTGAGATAAATCGATAGTCGCTTCCCTCCTTATTTTTAACTAAGTCATTGACTTTTTCTAAGTCACAACAAATCAGTTCAATGTCTTGATAAATATTAGTAATTCCCTCTCCAATACTATAAATTTTATCAATTAATGATTGAGGAGAAATGACCTTAACTTTTTTTCCCAAAACCGAAATCCAACGAATAAGGTCAATATCGAATACAGACCATTTCGGAAGAGTAATTTTCAAAGTATATGGATAGGGAGAAGAATTTTTTCCTAAATTAAATATACTTGTATCCCATTGTTCATTATTCCAATCTGGTTTAGTCATTTTAATTTGTGTAAACCTTTGATTTCCTTCACAAATAAATTTGAACGCATCTTCTTGGGCATGAATAACAACTGTTGTTAATTCAGAATCGGAATTTTTCAGGAATTTCTGTTGTTCTTCAACAGACCCTAATAAAAGCCCGACACTTGCGGTATAAAGTTTCTTAAGATTTTCTAACGATGCTCGTTGTGTTTTAGCTTCTCTTGTTTTTTCAGTGACGGAGAAATTTAGGCGATCAATTCTCTCAAATCTTAATAATCCATCCAGTTGTTCATAACCTAAATACCAAGCAATATTATGAAAAATAATTTGCAAAGGATAGACTTCAAATCCAAAATAATTGCTTTCACCTTCCTGCCATGTTGGACTTCCCTTAACATAATAACATTGTAAAGACTTATACTCCCTAATGGCTTCTTCTATCTTTTTAAATTTATCTTGATGAGGTTCAATATTAACAATTGATTTTGTACCCATTGAGTAAATTGGATAGGTTTCTTTTCCTTGAATAAGACGACTTTGAGTTAATCTATACTGCAAAATATTATAAATTTCTACAGCCATTGGATCTTGAAAAAACTCTTGTTTACAATGAGCTTTAAGGGATTCATAGAGCTTATTTAACTCATATTGAGATAAAATACCTGTTCCTGCAAAGTAGCCTTTCTTCATAGAAATCTCTGGGAGAATTTGATAAGGATTTAGTACAAATTCGATGTCTTTTCTGAGCATATTTAAGCTATATTTATTTTCGTCAAATAACCCTAATTCAAGCATCTTTTCAATAAAGAATTTTTGGGTTTTCTTAATAGGACTATTAAGAAAAGGACGATGAATAATAAAACGAATGGTTTTGATTAATCGCTCAAATTGTTCTAAATTAGAATAGCGATGAGTCATTACATCAGGAACTTGAATGGTTTCAATATCAATTAAATCAGCCGCTATATCGCCTTTGGCTAAAAACCCATTTTTTTCTAACCAATCTAAGTCTTTTTCTATTGCTTCAGGATGGGCATAAATAGCATGATACTTTTTAGTAATTACTGCACAAATTTCCTCAATTGAAGTGCTAAACTGAGGTAATTCTTCGACTTCTAAAATTTCTCTCAGGTTTTCTGGTTCAGTTTCCGCTAAATTCCCAATCCCTGGGTAATTAATAATGACGAAAATCAAGTGCATTAATCTGTCAAAGTCTAGTAAATAGGAATATTGATGAAAAACAAAAACTTTATTCTTATTCAAGTTAGCTATGTTAGCTGAAAGACGCTTGAATCCTGTGAGAATTTTACAAATTCCGTCGATATCAAAGCTGTTGTCTCTAATAGGAACAGGATAGATTTTTAACAGTCCTTCGTTAGACTCTGGGGGATTTTCTTGTAAATTAGCATTCATCGAAAATTTTGGGTCTGAAACCCCGTCGTTCTACGACGGCTTTACCGTTAAATACTATAGCAAAGACCAAGGTGCTTAGGACAATCCATCGCTGAAACCCTGTTCAGATA
>VYLU01000096.1_pt1 | contig 31758 bp, 29 predicted proteins | sample 5114211 | NCBI WGS metagenome assembly VYLU01 (sample SAMN12291803, study PRJNA351875) | freshwater metagenome | isolation source: freshwater lake | place: USA: Michigan, Little Long Lake | collected 2013-08-08 | reverse complement strand
AAGTCCCGGAATTTTCCCCCTGATCACTCCCATGCCTGGTACTTTTTGATTGACAAAAAGTCTAAAAGTCTTACCCAACAAGGTTTTTAGATTTATTCAGCAGACCCTAATTAGTTATCAGTTAACTAATAACTTATACTAAATCCAGTTATTAAAGACTGATTATCTATTCCTCCTTTTGCATGAGTGCCTCTTGCATGAGTGCCTATCCTCATAAGTAGCCTATACTCAACGGATTTAGTATTAGTCACTCACCAAATAAAGACTACTTCATATTATCCTAAATCCTGTTTAAAAGGGATAGGAGATTAGCCAGAGATTGGCACTGCCGGATAAGGATAACTGCTTGCCCAAGTCATCAAAAATCGGGATGAATAGTTCTAGTCCAGTTTTTTCTTAATAAAAGCCACTATTTGAGACATTTGTTTCTTCATAGTTTCCATTTCTGTTTGCATTTGGGCAATTTGGGACTGGAGAGTCTGAATATCGGTGCTATAATCCCCGGTGAGTTGCTCTAGTTTCGGGCTAAAAACTTTTGGTTTGGGGGAATATTGTTTGGCCTTAGCCATCGCTTCTTTAATCGCTTGTACCAATTGTTTTTGGTCGAAAGGCTTCTCAATAAAGGCAAAATGCTGGAAAGGTTCGGGGATTTTCTCTACTACCTCCTCTTTCCGTCCCGACATTAACACTAGGGGGATACTTTTGAGATTATCTTCGGTTTGGATTTGCTGAAACACCTCCCAACCGCTCATTTTCGGGAGAAGGAAGTCCAAAATAATCAAATTCGGGTTTTCGGTACGGATGAGATTATAACCCTCTAATCCGTCTTTAGCTTCGAGAAATTCAAAGTTACCCTCTGGTAACATATCGCGAACGTGCATCCTGATCACTTTACTGTCATCGATAACGAGAATTTTATGATTTGACACGATAGACACCTTAGAAAAGAGACAATAGATAAGCTGGATGATTCGAGGGGGTATTAGGGGAAACTTTCGCCATAGGGATTGGAGATTACCAAAAAACCCTTAGAAACTAACATACATCATAAAGAAAAAACCTCGGTTAATGTCCGAGGCTGCTGTTGTAGGAGAACTCAATGCAAAACCAAAGGAAGATACCAAAACCAAAGAGGTTTTTATCGGTAAATCACCCTTATTGTCCCATTGTAACCCCTGTTTAAGCGTATCGGGATGAACTAGCACTTTTGAGGGCTAAATAACCTAAACCGAGACATAAAAGCGCATTTAGTCCCAAAAATGCCTGAGCGATCGTACCGGAACCTAACCAGATCAGAGTAGGATGGATAACAGCACTGATACCTAAAGTCACCGCCATAGCTAAAGATACCCCCACCGCTAACCATTTTGCTTGGGGATGACTCAAAAGCAGAGCAATCAGGACAAAGGGCAGGATAACACTGGCAAAAAGCGGATTAAGGGCAGAACTTCCCTGAATAACACCTCCTAGGTCGGAAAGAGAACTCCCCATCACTCGGAAAGGCCATTGGGGTAAATCGAAGATATAAAGACCTCTGAGGAAAAATAAGCCAGAACTGCCAAAAATTAGACCAGCATTCAAAAATCCGTTCCAGGAGAAGGGAAAATAACTTCTCAGCCACCAAGCAAGAAGATAAGAACCCAAAACCATGGCCATTTTGGGCAAAACCGCCACCGCGCCGCCATCAATCCAGAAACGGGGATTGAGATAACCGTTATCGCGCAACCAACGCCAAAAATCCCGGAAAGTAATCTGTCCTTTCAGGGCCAATTGTAGGGCATTGCCCGCGTCTAATTGTCCGGCCCCAAAATGATTAAAGGGATCATCATTGATCTTACGGGCCGACTGCTGCAAAACCTCTAAAACTGCATTGGGTTCTTTAATTCCCGCAGCCTTGATTAAAGCTACCACCCCGGCAACGTGAGGGGCCGCCATGCTGGTTCCCTGAAAACCGAGGAACGCCGGTTCCCCCCCCTTAGCCGGATCGATGGTTTCTTGGATAATTTTACCCGTATCGGAGCCGCCTGGGGCAGCAATATCGATTCCGGCCCCGAAATTAGAATAGGGGGCTTTATTTCCGGAGGCATCTACCGCAGAAACGCCGATAACGTGCGGAAAACGGGCGGGATAGGCGGCGGAATTATCATCGGCATTACCGGCAGCGGCGACGATTACCACACCTTTACTATAGGCATATTCGATCGCCTCTTTCATTACTTGGGTTTCGCCTCCACCCCCTAAACTCATATTGATGACATCGGCTTTATTATCGACGGCAAAACGGATCGCTTCGGCAATATCTCCCACGGTTCCCCCACCCGTCCCGGAAAGCACCTTGAGGGGCATAATTTTGGCTTTGTAGGCGATGCCGGCCACCCCGTAGTTATTATTGGTCGATTGGGCAATTGTTCCCGCTACATGGGTTCCGTGACCGTTATCGTCCTCGGCATTGCCGCGATCGTTGACGAAGTCGTAGCCTTCGACAAACTCGGTTTCTCGCAGATCGGGAACTATTGATACACCTGTATCAATAACGGCGACGGTGATCCCTTCACCGTGATTTTCTTCCCAAGCGCGTTCGATGTTAATTCCCCTCAGGTTCCACTGTTTGCTATAGTCGGGGTCATTGGGGGCGATAAAAGCATGATAAATATAATCGGGTTCGATCGATTCGGTGTATTTTTTTAGGTCGGAATTGCGGAGATTTTTCAGGAGTTTGCTATCTCCATCGATAATGTAAAGATGTTCATCGATGGAAAAGATACTATTTAAACTGGTGGGTTTTCCCGCTTTTTTGTTGATAGCATTTAACTGCTCATCGAGGACGCTGACGGGGATATCGTCTTTAAAGTCGATCAAAATTGATTGATATTCGCCCCGATTTGCTAATCCAGTAAAGTTAAAGAGAGCAAATCCTAGACCGATAATGAATAGGGTTAACAATAAAAGTTTTTTCATAGATTTCCTAAGAATTGATCATTGCCAGCCAAGGTTTTTTTAGTTTTGATGAGAAAATCTGAGCGAAGTTCCCCTATTTTTGTCTCGATTGAGGAGAGGACTAACCGGTTACAAAAAAGTCACCTGTTGTTTATTTTAAGCTCGATCGCCGATCGCTGTTAATTGCCGACTGGCAAAAATAGCTTCGTAGTGGCGATAATGTTTAAATTCCAAGAGATTATAGAAAGGATCCTCCAGGAAAAAGGTTTTATGTTCGGTTATCTCCCCAGTAAAGCGAGTTTTTGGTTCTAGATAAAATTTTAGTTGATTGACCCGTGCTTTGACCAGAAGATTGTCCCAATCGCTGGCAGCGGGGAGAATGAGACCAAAATGGCGAGGATAAATGCTATTTTGGGGAGTAAGAGGCATTTCGGTGACGTGAGCGACTACCTGATGACCGGAGAAATTTAAGATAATCGCTTTCTCGGTTTCCCTTCCCGCTAAACAACCTAAACCATCACAGTAAAAGCTTTTAGCACTGGACACATCGGTAATCGGAATAGCGAGATGAAAAATTGCAGGTTGATTCATGGTAATCGATTTTATCCGCGCTCTACTAGGTTCTATTGTAGCGATCGAGGGGCAACTGTTACAGGAATTTTTTTTAAAATTGGCAATTACCTAAAGTTTGCAGAATAAATCTAAAAACCTTGTTGGATAATATCTTTAGGCTTTTTTGACATCAAAAAGTGCTGGCCTTTGCAGTAATCGGGGGGGAAAATTAGGCACTTTTTCCCTGAAAATTAGGTAATTGACCCCCTGAAAATGGGTAAAACCCCACACCCCACACCCCACACCCCACCTAAAGACTTTGTGCGATTCTAAAACCAGCGTGTTGATAAAAATTCCGGCGAAACCAATTGCGATAGTAGGGTAGGATTTCTGTGCCGTTAGTCACCCAAGCTCCTCCTAACATCATTTTATGTTGACTATTAAAGAAAGGAGTGGAATTGTCAGCATAGAGGTAATGGGGTTGAAAGTCAGTTAAGGGATTAAAATCATCTTCTAGCCATTCCCAGACGTTACCGCGTAAATCATAAATTTCTGAGTTATTGCCAGCATTTTTTAACATTCCTACGGGAGTGGGAGAACAGAATTTTAAATTGAGGTTATAGTCCTCAAAGTTATCGTTTTCTAGGGTATAACATCGATTTTTTTGACTGCCATAGGTGGCTAAATTCCACTCAGCTTCCGTCATTAAACGTATTCCTTGACCTTGAAAACGACAGTAGGCGATCGCTTCATAATAGTTCACTTCTACCGGCCAATCAAGAGGTAAATCGAGAGCATCAAACATGGCTCGATATTGATAATTTCCTCGCTCATCTACCAGCCAAAATTTAGGATATTTGACTCGATAATGATTTTTCCATTGCCAAGCTTCCTCATCCCAATAACTGGGATTTTCGTAGCCACCATTATCGACAAATTCTTTAAATTCTCCGTTGGTAATCATATATTTACTCACCAGAAAATTGTTAACTTGAACTTGCCGATAACCATACTCATTATCCCAACCATAAATAGGAGAATCTTGGGGTTTACCAATTTCCACTATTCCCCCAGAAACCTCCACCATTTGATTAGGATAAGCTTGACCAAAAGAAGGGGCATAATGCCACCCTTGAGGACGTTGCAGACGCTCTAAGGGCAGTTGTCTGAGTAACATTGAAGATGTTTCAAAGTGAACACGCTGATGCTCAATTCCCATTATTAATGACCAGAGAGAATGCTGAGGATGAATAGGAAGATTAAGGGGGATATTTTTAATTATTTCGACCACAATTTCATAGACTTGTTGCCGATATTCCCAAACCTTAGCCACCTCGGGCCACTGAATATGGGCGATAGCAGAGTTTAATTCTTCGGGAGTTCCTGGATCTACTCCCACTCCAAACAATAATTCGTAGTCAGGATTAGGGCTTTTTTTTAATAGGTTAACCAGCTGCAATTTATTAAGATAAAAAGCGGCAGCATGACCTAAATAAAAAATGAGGGGATTTCTTAAATCGTCAGGGTTACAATAAAAAGCTTCTTCTTTGATGATGCTTTTTAACAGCCTATCTTCTAATTGCCAAGCATTTTCAAAATAGTCCAGTAGATTTTCTCGACTACAGTTATTTAGAGATATAGGAGCCTGTGCTTGAATAGTTTCCATGTTTTTATGCCTCTATTACTGATGATAATGTTTTCGTTATTTACAGGGATAACTGACAGAGAATTAACCCGAATAAATTTTCAGGATCGGTGAAAACCCTAAGGGTTTTTAATCCCTTTGATTCTAGGTCTTTTTGCATAGTTTCTAGGTTAAATTTACGCGAGATTTCTGTCAAAATACTTTCTGATGCTTGAAAATTAACTGTTAAATCGATTTTTTTAAGATGAACAGGGTGAGTTTTTTGAGAAATTAAATACATTTCAATTTGGTATTTGTCTTGATTATAGATAGCTTGATGACTAAATAAATCTAGGTTAAAATCAGCTTGAAAACGCCAATTTAAATGGGAAAGCATATTTAAATTAAAAGCGGCTGTCACCCCTTGTGCATCATTATAAGCTGCTTCTAAAATTGCCGATGGTTTTTGGAGATCAATCCCTAATAAAAAATAATCTCCAGCTTTGAGGACAGTGGTAATTTTTGCTAAGAATTTATCACATTCATCGGCGGAAAAATTACCGATCGAACTTCCCAAGAAAAAAATCATTCTGGTATTATCGGAAGCGTTTTGATAATAGGCTAAGGCCTGTTCATAGGTTCCAATTAACCCCTGAATGGGTAAATTAGGATATTCTTTTTGTAATTCTATGGCACTAGCTTGGAGAATAGTTTCACTAACATCGATAGGTACATATTTAGAGGATTTTTGCTGCTGATAATAAGCGTCCAATAACAGACGAGTTTTAGTGGAACTACCACTGCCTAATTCTATCAATTCGCAGGCTCCTGTATAGGCGACAATTTCTTGGGCATATTCTTGAATAATAGCCGCTTCTGTCCTAGTGGGATAGTATTCTGGCAATTGACAGATTGCTTCAAAAAGTTGGGAACCTTGCCGATCATAAAAATATTTAGATGGTAAACTTTTGGGGGTTTTAGTTAATCCTTCAATCACATCTTTTCCCTCATCTTTAACTATATTTTGACTGGTGGTAAAGGTAGCTAAATACTCAATTTGTAATAGTTCTTGGTTCGGTGGGTTAAGTTGCATAGATTCTCCGATTATTCTCAAGTTTTTTGATTGTTCTCGATCGATACCGAGGATGAAATCCACTTTGACAGCTTGAATGCTGGCAGAGATTATCATTCCCTGGTAATCTTACCACTAAAACGCCGCAAAATTTACCTCTTGTCTAGATAGACAAAGTTTATGGATCGTCAATAAAAGCTGTTAAATCCATCGAGATGGGTGCTGATATTATCCAAGCAAAATTATCGGTTCAATTAATCAGTAAAGATTGCATTTCCTCTAAGGTAAGATTTTCTTGGATATAGCGAGGATTAAGGGGATGATAGGGACTAGCAAGACGAGCTATCTTAATAACTCTAGCAGTTTCAGGAATGATCGGAATATCGGGATCGTAGGGGGTGCTGCGGGTAAGGGAACTAGAAAAACCTTTAAAAATAGAGATTTCTTCCTCCTCCCCATCCACAGCAATAGTCACTAATAAAACCTCTTGGGGATTTTTGAGGGTGTATTGTTCGAGTTGTTTACCAATATTCATAGAAAAATGGCTAATTATCGATAGCTAAAGCTCTACTATTGTAAAGCTGAACGTCCCTGTTTGCCAAGGCGAATAAGAAGAAAATGGGCAAAATAGAGAGTATAAAAAGAGAGACCAACTAAACCAAAAAAGCCCAAAACATTAGCGGTAGCTTCTGAATGAAAAATCTCGCGAAACTGCCAAGGTGCTTCCTGCCAAACTTGACAATAGGGAGAATTTAGCAATTCCCCTGACATAGCACAGGAGAGAAAAGGTAAGGTAGAAATCGCACCCAAAGGACAATAAATCGTTACTGCCCAACGCCAAGCAGTGGTGACAAATTTAATTGGACTGGAGGGTAAATCTTTAATTTCATCGTTAATATCCACCCAAAACCAGAGGGAAATCGGGATTAAAATCTTAGCTAAAAAACTGGTGACAAAACCAATCGGCCAGGCAGCGATCATTAAATATACAGTAATTAATAAAAGACTAGCCACTCGCCAATAGATAATAAACAATTTTTGTAATGATTCGATTTTTGCAAATAAAGACCAAATTAACAAAATTGCCGGAATAATCACCGTAAATAGGACGGCTAAACGATAATCTATCCAAACGAGAGGACGAAACCAAAGTTGATTCATAAACTATTCAGACATAATTACACTGTCAATATTTTACTGTCTTCGGACGCAGGAGCCAAAATCGGCCACAGCTTGACCAACAAACAAAAAAACGAGGGGCGATCCCTTTATAGCTGAGATCGCCCTAAAGCTAGGATTCTACTGTGAGGAGAGAAAAAACCGCTGCCTGACTGCATTAATCTTCATAAATGCGACACTCGGCGGCATCGGGATTAGAATCACAATAATTTTCGAAGTAGGTTTTTTGGGGGTGGTCCTGACGTTGGTGAGCGGCTTCTGCTTGTAATTCTTCCACCGCATCCCAAGCGGCGGCGCATTCGCCAGAGGTGGCACCTTCCGTACTACAGACGGTTCTGGCGTTTTCTAGCTCTTCTTGAATTTTATCTTGGATATTGCTCATGATTCCTCTGGAATTGATCTATTGACACTTTAACAATTATACAGTCACCTTCTCAAGCCACAGGATCGGTTATCCCACTCGATCGCCTTTCCTGTTCTATTAAGCCGATCTTAGCGCAATTTTTGGCGAATTTAACATCAAGATTTCCTGACCGGGCCAATTTTTAGCCTACATTCCGCACTGGAGAAATGCCAGAGGGATTTCTCCCCGGCATAGACAGCGAGCAGAACCATATATCGACTTATTTAGGCCGTCTTACACCAAATCCGTTTTTAATAGTGTGATTAACTGCCAAGTTATCGATTGTTTTTCCCCGCTCCAGTGCTTTGGCGCTCACCTACTCTCCTATACCTTTTACCTGGGTTGCAGGGACAGCAGTACGCGCATTTATGGCTGTATATAGCGTTTCTGATTCACAAGAGGTACATTCCCGATCCTGAACAGCTTAATCAGCAAAGGTTTAAGTGTGCCGCACAGATGCGAGAAACGCTATAATTCACGTTGATATTATTAATAATAAAATCTGAGTGCAGCAGGACGGCAGCAGCGATCGCTGATAAATTGGTAGCTAGGGGAGTTCCCAAACAAGACATCGTTTTAGCTTACCATGGGCCCCATGTGCGACAATATACCGAGTTTGCCCTTGGCTAAAACCATTAATTGATGACCTTGCCCATACAAGTTTTACCCCAAGACGTAATCGATTTAATTGCCGCAGGAGAGGTAATCGACTCTTTAGGCGCTGTGGTGCGAGAATTAGTCGAAAATGCCATTGATGCGGGGGCAGATAGGATTAGCATCGATATATCTCCCCAAAACTGGCGAATACAAGTATCGGATAACGGCAGGGGAATGTCTAGAGAAGATTTGCAACTGTGTAGCTATGCCCACAGTACCAGCAAAATCCGCCAACGGGACGATCTTTGGCAGATTACCAGTCTCGGATTTCGTGGTGAAGCTTTGCACAGTATCGCACAGGTGGCGCATCTGCGGGTTGCCAGTCGCCATGACGATGATTTAGGTTGTTATTGTCTTTACAATCACCAAGGCGAGCCGGGTAATTTAGAAACGATTCCTATAGCTATCGGTACTATCGTCACGGTAGAGAATCTCTTTGGTAACTTTCCCGTGCGTCGTCAAGCTTTACCGTCAATTAACAAACAATTAAAGGATATACAGACTTTAATTCATAATTTTGCTCTCTGTCATCCCCAAATTACTTGGCAGGTTTTTCAAGATCATCAAGATTGGTTACGCATTAGTCCGGGTAAGGATGCCAGTCAAATATTACCCCAATTAGTTAAATCTCTGCATTTTAACGATTTAGCATCCCTAAAACTTGACTTAACGACTCCTGACGCAGAATCTGCTCAAATTGAATTAGTCATTGGTTTGCCCGATCGCATTTCTCGCCATCAACCAGATTGGGTTAGAATTGCTGTTAATGGGCGAATGGTGCGCTCATCGGAGTTAGAACAGGCAATATTTGAAGCTTTCGCTCGCACAGTCCCTAAAGATCGCTATCCCGTTTGTTTTCTCCATCTACATCTTAACCCTCGTTCGATCGATTGGAATCGTCACCCAGCCAAAGCGGAAATATACCTGCATAACCTCATTTTTTGGCAAGAACAGATAATTTCAGCCATAGACAAGGCGTTAGGACTAAATCCCGAACATATACCCGAAAAAGCGCAAAATCAGCGCGTCAGTCAAATTCTCAAGGCTGCCGAAGAAAAAAGCACCTATACAATAGGGGAGAAATACCCGAAAAATCGGCTGGAATTAAAGGCAGTAGCCCAAATTCACCAAACTTACATAGTTGCCGAACATCCTAACGGATTATGGTTAGTCGAACAACATATTGCCCATGAGCGGGTTTTGTACGAACGTTTAGAGGATAACTGGGAAATCGTGCCGTTAGATACTCCGATCATCTTAAATCAGTTAACTACTCGACAAATCGAACAATTACAACGTTTAGGATTAGAAATTGCTAGTTTTGGCGATCGCTCTTGGGCAGTTCGTAGTATTCCTGTTCTACTAAAAGAACGCGAGGATCGGGCTGATGCTTTACTAGAATTAAGTTTAGGGGGGGATTTACAAACCGCTCAGGTTGCTACCGCTTGCCGGAGTGCTATCCGCAACGGTACAGCTTTAAGTTTAAAAGAAATGCAGAATTTACTCGATGATTGGCAAAATACCCGTAATCCCCGCACCTGTCCCCACGGAAGACCGATTTACTTATCCTTAGAAGAAACCTCGCTTGCTCGCTTCTTCCGTCGTCATTGGGTTATCGGCAAAAGTCACGGCATTTAATCAGTTATCAGTTATCAGTTATCAGTTATCAGTTATCAGTTATCAGTTATCAGTTATCAGATGTAAGTTTTAAGTTAATTAGTTAGTTATCTTTATAGCAGTTTTCATCAGAATGAGGTATGGGCAAGGGGCTTAAACCCTTTGTTGGCAAAACTTGTTGATACCTCAGTAAAGTGAAAAGCGCTATATCTTTATACCTGTTTACTGATCACTGATCACTGTTTACTGTTTACTGATCACTGTTTACTGATCACTGATCACTGTTTACTGTTTACTGATCACTGTTTACTGATCAGTGATCACTGTTTACTGTTTACTGATCACTGTTTACTGATTACTGTTCACTGTTTACTGTTTACTGATCACTGTTTACTGTTTACTGATCACTGTTTACTGTTTACTGTTTACTGTTTACTGTTTACTGATTACTGTTCACTGATCAACTGTTCACTGTTCACTGAAAAATCCCCATCTCTCAATTGGCCGATATTGCTAGGGAAAAACGGAAAGTGCTGCCTTTACCTAATTCACTTTCCACCTCGATTTGACTTTGGTGTAATTCCACTAAACGACGGGTAATCGCTAAACCAATACCACTACCCCCAGAATAACGGGAACGAGAACGATCGGCCCGCCAAAAGCGCTCGAAAATAAAGGGTAAATCCTCTGCTGCGATGCCAATTCCTGTATCGATAACGGCAATTTGTAGGCGATTTTTGTCCCTTGTCACTTGCAGGGTAATTGCACCATTATCGGTGTAACGAATGGCATTACCGAGCAGATTAACTAAGATTTGTTCGAGGCGATCGGGATCGGCCATGACAGATGGTAAATTGGGGGGACAATCTAACTGTAAAGTCGGTCCATCTTCTAATAATTGATCGGCAAATTTTTCGATGAGAGAATTTAACAAAGGTAATAAATTAACAGGTTGCAGTTTAATCGAGAGATAACCAGATTCCGCTCGCGATAGCTCCTGTAGATCGTGGGTTAAACGTTCTAACCTGCGGGTTTCTTTCACTAATTTCTGATAAAGTTCTGGATTAGGTTCGATCGCACCATCGGCTAATTCTTCTAAATATCCCCGTACGACAGTTAAAGGGGTGCGTAATTCGTGGGTAAGATCACCGATTAATTCCTGGCGCCGTTTTTCCACATCGGCTAAACTAATCGCCATCTGATTAAAACTGATGGCTAATTGATTTAATTCTGGGATTTCGCTTTCTGGAACTCGCGCCGATAAATCCCCTTCAGCAAAATTTTTAGTGATTTGTTTCATTTGTTTTACCGGTTTCATAATGCGTTGAGAAACCAAAAAACTCAGATAACCAGCCGTACTTCCTCCCGCAATGAATGACCAAATGGCACTACTATCCCAAGCTGTCTCAAAACCCCTAACCAAGAAAGTTCTCGCTGATCGCACGGTAAAAAATCCCTGCCTTTCTAACTGTTCCAAACGCAAAACAAACATTCGCGGAGAAGATAATTTAGCAATGATAATAAAGCTACTCAATCCCACCACCATAACGAGGAGATGGGATAAAAATAATCTGGTTCCTAAGCTTAATTTTGGTGGCTTTTTGGTCTTTTTGAAATCAAAAAGTGCCAGCCATTGGATTGTTCGGTGGGAAAATTTAGGGACTTTTTCCCTGAAAATTAGGTAATTGACCACCTAAAAATGGGGAAAACCCTACACCCTACACCCCACACCCTACCCCTAGGAAAAACTTTTTGCCGCAAACCCTATTGACAGGGTTTCTCATAAATATGAAGTATAACAGGATTTGGCATCGACCACCGACTCCAAAAAACAAAAACTTTGTACCTCACCATTAAGATAACGGACCTAGATTCGGCTATAGCATCATAAAGAACTCTATCGGGTTCTTCTTGTTGAAGAATCTCTCGTCAAGCTATGCTGTGAGGGGAGAGTAGGTCAAAACCTAACTTTTTGCCGCTCTATGCTATCGTATCAAGATGCGCTACTCTGTTATTTTTTAACCCTTACCCTTAAAAGAGAATCTTTTCTGTATGCTAGAGGCTAATAATCAGGGAGAGAATCAAATATTTCTCTATGAAGTTGTTTTTTCGGGTTCTTCTGGCTCTTTGCCTCAACGCTTCTCCTGGACGGTCCTGCGAGTACCTAAAAGCCGCATGAGTCAAGAAACACAGCGCCTCCTGCGCCAAGGGGCCAAGATTCTCAGTATAAAGCCTCTTGACCCCGAAACTGTCTCGATCAAGCCTAGTTTACCACCTCAACCCTGGTGGGTAGAGATCAGCACCAGTCAGCCGAAATGTCTCTATTATTTCGGTCCTTTCGAGAGTTTTTCTGAAGCTTTATCCCATCAATCCGGTTATATCGAAGACCTACAATCGGAATCGGCTCTGGGAATTAACAGCGAAATTAAACAATGTCAGCCAGAGGTTTTAACTCAAGAAGATTTTTAATGTATGGTATCTAATTATACAGATTTTTAGGAATAGTTAGCTTCCTCTTGTTTTCGTTTAATAATGCCTTTACCCTCACAGAATTTACAGGGGACGGATTCATTCTCCGTCTCTAGATGGATTCTTCCTTTGCCTTGGCAGTGGGGACAGATAACTTGTTCTTCCCACCAATAATTCTCTAAAAAAGCCTCATCGGTAATATAGGTAAAATCTTCAAACATTGGCTTGTCCTCTTATCGTTGAGATAGCTTAATCTGGATTCATCTTTCAACCTGAGAAATTGAAAATTAGGTTTACCCCCATCGTAAAAAAGATCGGGTTCATTCTTCTTGAAACTTAAATTACTTCATATTTATTTATGTTTATTAATATATAATGAGTGTTCACTATCAATCGGGTGTATCTCATATTTGTGAATTTCTCTCACTTATGGTGATCAGCAGAAGTTATACTATAGTCAGACTAAATCCGTTGAGTATAGGCTACTTATGAAGACAGGCAAAAGGCACTCATGCAAAAGGCAAAAGGGGGGATAAATAATCAGTCTTTAATAACCGGATTTAGTATAACGATTCTGGTTCCAATCACACAATTTAGAGAACCGTTAAAAATCTATGAACTCCCGAAAAGGCTTGCCATATAAGCATTTCGCATCTAAGTACAATTGCTTATTGCAAAAGTGGGATGCTCCCCGGGAGATCGGGAGAATCTATTATATCCAATTAGCTGAAACAGTCCGCTTACAGAATACACCTAGTCCAAATAAACCGAATCCTAATAAACCAAAGACAGTAGAAGGTTCAGAAACAGGTTGACTAGATTGGGAAAAAAATCCATATTGTAAGTGATCTACTTCAAAGCCTCCATCGATTAAAGTCTGAGATATTGATATAGCTGAAATACCTGCTAAATTGATAACTCCAAAAAAGCGATCATCAACTGTTGTTCCGTCGAATCTGTTATCGCCAATCTGTCCCTGACTAAGTGCAATAGTACCTAAAGAATTTCCTTGTGCATCAAAACCTTGAAACGTTAGTGGTGTTTGGTCTGTCTCTGGAGGTCCGCCAAGGCTTGAATATGAATCTGTCCAGACAATACCTACATGAGTAGGAAGGTTTCCTAATATATTGACATTGAAATTAAATTTAAAGCCTCCTATTATTCCATTGCCTTGTTCATATAAAGCATGACCTTGTTGCCCGTTTCCATCAATTACTCCGTCGTCAATATCAACAGAATCTCTATAAAAATCTGGACCTGGCACACTAACTGGTAAGCCACTAGCACTAGAGGCTGTAACACCTGGCACATTCAGGGAACCATCCTCAAAATTATCAAGGTGAAAATAGCTAAAGCTAACATTTTTAAATGGACTATCATTAAAGCTAAGATAAGGAGTTGGTCCGAGTAATGTTGGAGCAGAATTTACAACGGGAGTTTTAATGACTGCACAACCGAGGAAAACTCCAGTAGCTAGTGTTATGGTGGTAATTTTATTAGCCATTCTTTTAGCCTCATCAATTTCTGCTTCAAGCATAAGCCTGATTTCAGCTAATCTAAAGTCGGATTGTGGCGGATAAAGGCGGGAGTTTTATTAATAATCTTGACAAAAAGCGGATAATAGCGGATAATTACGGCTGGGCGTTATAACTATGAAGCAACAGGGCAATGGACGTACAAGCGGTGTTGAAATACGTGGATGACCTAGTTTTCGCGCAAACGGGACAACATCTTGACAGTCTGCAAGTTGCGATTCTGAAGGGAGTCCTTAATGGCAAAAAATATACCCATATTTCTGAAGAATATCATTGTTCGGCAGGGCATACTAAAGATGAAGCTTATCAACTGTGGCGCATTCTTTCCGAAGCTTTAGGAGAAGATTTAAATAAGTCTAATTTTCGTGCTACTATTGAGAGGCTGGGATATGCTAACTCTCAATATCAAATTGTCGGCAATCCAATTCAAATCAGTAATATTAACCTCTGTGCTAACTCTCCGCAAAGTTATGAGACAGAAAATATTGAATCAATAATAGAAGAAACTGCTATACCTTATGTTAAAGAAAGCCTGACGATTCTGGAAAGAGAAAGACAAAAAGCAAAACTAGAAATTATTCCAAACTTAGTTGAGCTTGACTTGACGGCCGAGCAAATTGCTAGTACGTTGGGATTGTCTCTTGAGCAAGTTAAAAAATGTATTCCTTAATTTGATTTAATGAGTATTGTCCACCTTTTTTTACAATAGAGATAATTTATGTGTGTTTTTATAAATGCACGTCATCAGCTATCGAAGATTACGAGAATTTACGAATAAACACGCTGATTCCCGAATAGCTTTAGAGAATTGGTATAAAATTGCCAGTCAAGCGATTTGGTATAATTTAGTTGCGGTTCAAGCGGTATTTCCCCAAGCAGAAGCAGTTGGTAATTTTACTGTTTTTAACATTAAAGGAAATAGTTATCGCCTCATAACCAGTATCGACTATCAGAAGCAGCTAATTTATATCAAGTATGTTTTAACTCACGCTGAATACGATAAGGAGCAATGGAAAAATGACCCCTACTTTTAATCCAGAAAAATACAAAGAATTACTAGCTCGCCATTTACCTAAAGTTATCAGAACAGAAGCAGAAAATGAAAAAGCTCTGGCTATTGTCGAAGAATTGATGCACAGTCAGCATCGAACTCCCGAAGAAGATGAACTTTATCAGCTTCTAATTCTTTTAATTGAGAATTTTGAAAGAAGCTTTTATCTACAAGAATCAACCACACCTAATTCTATGTTATTGTTTTTGATGGAGCAACAAAGCGTTAACAAGAAAGACATAGCCATAATCCTTGGCTCTGACAAAATTGCTTCTAGTTTAATTGCAGGAAAAGGGTCAATTAGCCAAGAACAGGCGAAATTATTAGGACATTTCTTTCATGTAGATTATAGGTTGTTTATGTAGGGTTTGCTGAATAAATATAAAAACCTTGTTCGATAAGACTTTTAGACTTTTTTCCCATCAAAAAGTGCCAGCCATTGGAGTGCGCGGGGGGAAAATTCCGGGACTTTTTCCCCGAAAATTAGGTAATTGACCCCCTCAAAATGGGTAAAACCCGACACCCGACACCCCACACCCTGACCCCACGAAAAACTTTTTCAGCCAACCCTAATTATCTCCTCGCCAAAAAAATCAGGAGCAGAATTTCTACTCCCGATAACTTATTAACTTTAGACTTACCAATTTATTGGAAGACACTGGCAACTTTTGCGCTTACGTCCGGTTGAGTTTCAGCGTAGATATTTTGACGAGTGGCGGCGATTTCTGTGTAAGCTTGACGCACTTCCGAGTTAACTGCCACCGTTTTCACATCGTAGATACGGGTAGCCAGTTGGGGATAGAAACCGATAGCGACAATCAAAGCGAGGAAAGAGACAGCGATAAAGATTTCTCTGGGTTTAGCGTCACTATATTCTGATTCATGAGGGAGGACACAGCTAGTACCAAAACAAACTGCCTGTTCGTTACTTTTGTTGGGGAGAATGTTAGTAATATCACAGGAAGAACCATCTCCGTAGAAAACTTGACGAAGCATGGAGAGTAGATAAATCGGGGTGAGGATTAAACCAACGGAAGCGAGGAAGACAGTCACAACCCGGAAGGTTTGGCTATAAACGTCACTGCTAGTGACACCGATGAATACGGTAATTTCGCTGGCAAAACCGCTCATTCCGGGTAACGCTAGGGAAGCCATGGCGCCGGCAGTAAAGAGAGCGAAGACTTTCGGCATCGCTTGGGCAATCCCACCCATCTCGTTTAAAGCTAAGGTATGGGTGCGGTCGTAGGTGACACCAGCAAGGAAGAATAAGACGGCGGCAATTAAACCGTGGGAGAGCATTTGTAACATAGCACCGCTAATACCCACATCGGTAAAGGAAGCAATCCCTAAAAGGACGAATCCCATGTGTGAAACCGAGGAATAAGCGAGACGGCGTTTCATGTTTTGTTGACCGAAGGAAGCGAAAGCACCGTAGATAATATTAACGACACCGAGAATCGCTAGAATGGGGGCAAAGTAGATGTGTGCATCGGGTAGAAGCCCCATATTAAGGCGTATTAAACCGTAACCACCCATTTTGAGGAGAACACCAGCGAGAATCATCGATACAGGTGCAGAAGCTTCACCGTGAGCATCGGGGAGCCAAGTATGGAGGGGGAAGATAGCGAGTTTGACCCCGAAAGCGATTAATAAACCAGCGTAAAGGACTAATTCTAAAGCGAGGGGATAATCTTTAAATCCTAATTCCGCCATATCAAAGGTCATCGCACCACCACCGTAAAGGGCCATGGCTAGACCGGCAACGAGGATGAAGATAGAAGCGGCGGCGGTGTAGAGTAAGAATTTAGTGGCGGCATAACGACGTTTTTGACCACCCCAGATGGAAACGAGTAGATAAACGGGAATTAACTCGATTTCCCACATTAAAAAGAATAATAATAAGTCTTGGGCGACGAAAACACCAATCTGAGCGGCGTAGAGCAACAGCATCAGGAAGTAGAATAAACGGGGTTTGCGGTCCACTTGCCACGCGGCCAAGATAGAAAGGGTTGTCACCAATCCTGCTAATAAAACTAACGGTGCCGAGATACCATCCACCGACACCGCCCAACTTAAACCTATTTGGGGAACCCAATCGATTTTTTCCACTAATTGTAGGTTGGGGTTGCTTAAATCATATTTTTGTAAAAAAACGTAGCACATTAAAACAAAGTCTGCTAGTCCGACTCCAAGAGCGAACCAACGAACAGTTTTTCCTTCTTTGTCGGGGATTACAGGGATAAGGAAGGAGGAAAGCAAGGGGAGCAAAATGATGGCAGTGAGCCAGGGGAAGTTAGCCGTTAGCATGGCAGTAAGAAAAAATACCTATTTCGTTATGTGTTCATTTTATGCGACTTTGTAAAATTTTGTGAATATTTTTTGGCCTGCCTTTACCATAGACTTTTATATATAGTTAGCGCATCATCATCGATTAACCTAAATAAGCTTGTTTGACGCGCTCATCCTTGAGTAAATCCCCGGCTTCTCCTGCGATAGTCAAGCGTCCCGCTTCCAAAACATAGCCGCGATTGGCAGTTTCTAGGGCTAAATTGGCGTTTTGTTCCACTAACAGGATAGTTACTCCCGATTCGTTTAATTGACGGATAATACTGAAGATTTCTCGCACTATCTGCGGCGCTAGTCCTAAACTGGGTTCGTCTAGTAACAATAACTTGGGACGACTCATTAAAGCTCTGGCGATCGCCAGCATCTGCTGTTCCCCACCGCTTAGGGTTCCCGCTAACTGCTCTCGGCGCTCCGATAGTCGGGGAAACAGTTGCCACTGCTCTTCGATATCGCTTTTTACTCCTAGGCGATCGCTTCTCGTATAAGCACCTAACTGCAAATTTGTCAAGACTGTTTGACGCGCTAAGATTCTTCTCCCTTCCGGACTATGGGCAATTCCCCGTTTAACGATTTCATGGGGCGGTAAATGGGTAATATCTTGACCCTGATAAATTATTCGCCCCGTCTTTGCCGTTAAAATCCTAGATATCGTCTTTAGAGTCGTCGTTTTTCCTGCTCCGTTCGCTCCAATCAGGGTGACAATTTCCCCCGTTTCTACCCTTAAGCTAACCTGCTGTAATGCCTTTATTCCGCCATAATTAACCGATAAATCGCTAATTTCTAACATAAACCCAGTCAAATCCCAATAGGATCACTATAGCAGTTACCAGTTACCAGTTATCAGTTACCAGTTATCAGTTACCAGTTACCAGTTACCAGTTATCAGTTACCAGTTACCAGTTATCAGTTATCAGTTACCAGTTATCAGTTATCAGTGATCGGATTTGAGTTTTTAGTCAGTCCCGATGAAAAAATTTTCACCACCAGAGATGAAAGAGGTTTCCTTCCCTGCACCCCACACCCCACACCCTACACCCTCTTTCAAGTCAGGGATAAGGAAGAAGTTCGAGCATTTGTACTAAAATTTCCAAGACGCAGTTTAAACGCGGTACAGCTTATTAAGTGAGGACTATTAAATGGCATTAACAGTGCTGTCTTTTCACTGCTTACTGTTTACTGATAACTGATAACTGATTATCTGCCTAAAACTTCCAAGACAACTGGGGCAACTCCCGATTGGAAGACACCGATAATCGCTGCCGCACCTCTGGAGAGATCGATGAGGCGACCACCGCTAAACGGACCGCGATCGTTAATTCGCACCACCACCGAGCGCCCGTTACGCAGATTAGTTACCCTAACCTTGGTGCCGAAAGGTAGATAGCGATGGGCGGCGGTTAAACTACTAGAGTTAAAAGTCTCACCACTAGCGGTGCGACGACCGTGAAAACCAGGACCATACCAAGAGGCCATTCCCTTTTTACGGGGGCGACTGCTGGTTTTTACCGCTTGGCTTGTTTTCGGCTTCTCTGCTGGTGTCACTGAGGCAGGATTGGTAGCTGGGGCATTAGCTGGGGCCGGCTTGACTTGATTGGGTTGTGATTGGGGTTGTATCGTCGAAGGAATGGCCTCTTGGGTCCGGGGTGTAACGCTTGCAGGGACGGTATTTTCTTTGTCCACTAGGGACTCCAAAGTTTTTAGAATTTCGTTAGCATTATCTTGAACCGAACGTGATATCTTAATACTTGAATCATTTGTTCGACTACTAGAAAAAGCGGACAGAATGGTTTGAGAAGTGGACTCGATAACAGTTTGACGCTCTACGCTAATATCCGTCAGGCTGTTGCTGTGTCCTGCTGTCTGGGAACAAATTATCAAAGCTGTAGTCCCCACTACGGTAAGGGCAGTTACAGCTTGTAGTTTGTTGATCAGTTGTTTATTCATAGACTTTCTTATTGTGCGTTAGCAAGTTCCCAATGCAAAGCTGAAGGAACTTGCTAACATTCCTTTGTGCTTGCAGAGCTAACTTGGTTGCTTTCTGTTCAACCGTATCACGGAAAATCGGTTGGTCATTACGAGAATTTGTATCGTTATCGGGCAAGAGAATCAAAAATTTAAATAAAGGGTTGACTGGCGCTAAAAACCAAGTTAAGATGATAGGTTTTTAATTTTTTGTGTCCTAGAGGGGATCAAGGTTAGGAAAACTTAGGGAATTAGTGAAATTTTGAGAGGGAATAATGCTAGTATTGACAAGGCTTTCAAGGATTATCAGCCCTCCTCGATTTCCCTCTATAGATGCAGATAATGGTTAATAAAACTGTTATCTTTGCTACAAAAAACCAGATTTTTAAGATAAATGTTAAATCGGGCTAAGGGTCAGAGATAAAAAATTATAATAGGGGCTTGACAAGGAACTAAAAATAAGCTGTTATTAGCCAAACTTAACAACGCAATCAGAAATGTTAATACAGGCTAATACTAAATCCTGTTTAAAAGGGATAGGGAAGTGGGGAAGTGGGGAAGTGGGGAAGTGGGGAAGTGGGGAAGTGGGGAAGTGGGGAAGTGGGGAAGTGGGGAAGTGGGGAAAGAAACCTCTTTCATCTGTGGGGGTGAAAATTTTTTCATCCGGCCCGACTCCTAACCCCACGAAAAGCTTTTTCGGCAAACCCTATCTAATGTGTGTTGGGTTTCCTTGGGTCAATCCAACCGACAAGAGCGGCTATAAAATCTAATATAATCAAGACAGCAGGTCATCCCATAGGTAATTCTCAAATGAATTATAAGATTGACATAGAACAAGAAGAAGATGGACGATATATTGCTGAAATCGTCGAACTTCCGGGAGTTTTAGTCTATGGCAATAGTCAACAGGAAGCTATGGCTAAAGTTCAAGCACTTGCCTTGCGAACTTCCAGAAAATCACCTAAATTTATCATTTGTTGCTCTATGAGTCAATGGTCAGCAACGAAAGCCAAACAAGTTTTAAAAGCATTAAAAAGCATAGGTTGGAAAATTAAACGACAGACAGGCTCTCATAAAATTTTAGAAAGGTCTGGCTGGAATGATGTCTTTTTTGCTTGCCATGATGGCGATGAAATTAGACCGAAAATGTTAGCAAGAATTGCTAAATTAACAGGATTAACTCCAGATGACCTCTAAGTATTATAATCATAACGCACCAATTTAACGACAAAGTTGGTGCGTGGGGTGCGGATTATTGATTTTGGTTTTTTAACAGAATTGGTAGCCGCAATCCTGCAAAGCCGCCACCTCTTTCGTGCTGACTATCTTGATCAGGATTTCTCAACTCTCTGAAATTATTACGCCCAAGAAGTTCTCGAAACTTTTCTTTAATGTCAGAATCTAGATCCTTTCTAGCTAATATGGTTTTGATAATTGCTCCTATTTCCGAGTCAATTGTTATTCCACCTAATGCCGACCCAAGTCCAATAATTTCCCATTTACCCTTATTAGCTTGTTGTTGAATAATGGGTAAAGTTTGCGGATTATCTCGCCAATGGGTTACTAAAGCTTCAATTGCTTCTGATTTACCCTTATTAGCTTGTTGTTGAATAATGGGTAAAGTTTGCGGATTATCTCGCCAATGGGTTACTAAAGCTTCAATTGCTTTTGATTTACCCTTATTAGCGAGTTCTTGGATTTTAGATAATGCTACTGGGTATAGTTGAGCAATTTGAACCAATGCGTCGATAATAAGTGCTTGTTCTGGCCAACTGTTTACAGGTTGAGCTATTTTTTGAAGCATATTCCATCCGTTGGGATCACCTTGCCAATTTTTTACAACACAAGAAATACTTTTGCCTCTGATTTTCCCTCGTTGTTGCCAGCATTTTTCGGGATCATATTTTTTATAATAATCCATATCTTTATCACAAAGCTTTTCTAGTTGATTTAACAATCGCTGACTTAGTTCAACATAAATAGACTGATTTCGCAATTCTCCATAACAATCTGCTGCCAAAAAAAGATGAGCAAATTCCTGATCTTTTTCCTCCATATCAATGAGAGAATTAATTAATTTTTCAGCAACTTCTTTGGGAAATTCTGCACTTAGCATCCCCATCAGTAAACATAAAACTTCTTTCCAAACAGGGTCTGAATAATGTTCTCCAAATACTTTGGTTTTCAAATCCTCAAGAGGAATTCCGTCTGGTAATCCTCGGTTTTTAAATTTTTCATAAAACTCGCAAGCACAAAAGTATTCTAAAAAAGTTCGATGAACAAAAGCGAAAGCATTGCCACCTAAAGAACAAAGAATAAAATTACGATAGCGCAGTTGTTTGATAATTAAATCAGTCAGATCATTAGCATCTCGTTTGTTAATTCCTGTTCCTTGAAGATATTGAGTCAAAATATTTTCTAATTCTTCCTTATAGATTAAATTAGCAGCTAACCCCTTTTCCCTTGCTTGTATGGCACTTGCGACTAAACGCAGAATGTCCCTTTTATCTCGTAGATCAATATTGTAAAGATATTTTTTCAGTTCAGGATCAATTAATCCTTCCTTGGTTTCAAAATCCCATTGATGTAATAACACTTCTGACGCTTTTTCATAAAGTTTTGAGCGGTCTCTTGGTAATTCTTGAGTTCGATTCAGAATAGCCATCATCGTTAATAATAAAGGATTTCCTGCTAATTCTCGAATCGCTTTTGACTCCTTAATTGCCTTTTGTAAACGTTCTTGTTTTTGGGGTTTATCATCTCGATTTTCAAAAGCTAAATCATGCCAACGTTGGATAAAATCTTCAATCTGATTTTGATCTAAATCTTGGATCATAAAATGTTCAAAACCAGCATGATTTAATTCTTCTGCTTTATATCCTAACCAGCGAGAAGTGACAATAATCTGCACTTGAGGATATTCAATACTAAAACGTTTGATATCGGTGACAATTTCCTCTCTTAATTGAGGATTAAAAACTTCATCTAAGCCATCAAAAAGCACAAGAGCTTGACCTTTTTCAAGTTTATCGTCTAAAGCAAGTTGATTGAGATGACAAATCAGATTACCTTGATGGAAAAATTCTAGAATATTCTGACATTTTTTTTCATCCTTATCTCTGGCATAAATACGCAATTCTATCAAAAGAGGAAGGGGAAACAAAACACGCTGACTGAGTTCTTTTTCAGCCCAATTTAAAGCTAAATACTGCAATAAACTCGATTTTCCCGCCCCTGGATCACCTAAAATTACGGTTCTTCGGTATTCAGAAGAATTGACGATATTCAAAACAGGATCTAATTTTTCATTGACATATTCTTGCCGTTTTCGTTCCAGTTCTGCTTGTATTTGTTCTAACTCCGCTTGAGTAATTTCTCCCCTATCTACAAGTTCCTGCAGCACTTCTTTAGGTAATTCATAAAGTTGAGGAATAAACTGTTTGCATCGTCTCACATTTTGCGGTACAAACATTCGCCAGAGTTTGATTTGTTCATAAGTCGTTGTGTCTAAACATTCTAATTTAAGATGACCATATTCTTTTTTTAAGCCTTCCCCATAGTTATCTAAATTGTAATCTGTTTTAACTCCTGCTATTTCTTGAATATTTTGGCTATCTCTATCCTGTAACTTAACTAAAAAAACGGCTCTTAGCTTTTCAGAATTTTCAATAATTTCTTTGGTTTTTCTCAAATAAAATTTACCGAGTTTTTCCCAGTTAAATTCAGCGGGTAACGGGGGTAAATTAAGTCTTTGCCAAGATTGAGCTAACCTCAAAGTATCAAGACCTTGACAATCAATATCAAAAGCATCCCCTAAAATAGGTTTAACTTGGTCATCTTTAATAAAAGTCTTGAGAGGTTTTTCAAAGTTTTTAATTTGATCATCCTCCAGATTCGCCATTTCTAACTGTTGCTGAAAGAGTTCTAAAAACTCCTTCATTGCTTTTCCATAAGCTTCTTTTTGAACATCTTTTTCGGGTAAGTGTAACACTTTACCTAGACTATTTTTAAAAAATTCCTTTCCGTAATCTTTTGCACCCTCTATGGCCAACTCTTGCATTACTGAACGAACCAGCGAACCTGCGGCTTGAGTAACCCCCCAGACAATTAACCAGTCAATCATGGCGATAAACTTAAGATACTGTGGATACTATCTAAGCTTACCAACTTTAATCGTTTTTCGTCTATCATTCCGACAATTGAAGAGAACGATTTAAAATATCCTCAATACCGTAGGGACAAACGGGGGGAAACTCTAATCCCGTCTCTCTAAAGGCATCGGAACAAGCAACAGCATAGAGTTTAAATAGGCTTTCATCGGTTAAATATCGCCTTAAACTGGGGCTATCGTCCAAATAAAGCCTAATATTAGCTCTTTCTCGTTGAATAGTCCCCAGCCAACTGTGCGATCGCCGTTGAGGTTGATAGTCCCACTTTAATAAATGATGCAAAATTAATCTTAGACTAGCGAGTAAGCGATCGCGCTCCCGTTTCGACAAATCCCTTATCTCTTCGACTAAATTCTCAATATCTAACTCGGAAAACCGACCAGAGGCTAATAAATCGGCCATTTGTTCGGCCCAAAGTCCAAAGTCTTGCTCATAGGATGCCGTCATCGATTTATCTCCTTCTAAGCTCAATTAACATTATATTAAACCTCCTGCATAATTAATTTTTGATGGTTCAAAAACGGCAAAAATAAGGATTAAATGGCATAAAATCTGTAAATAGACCATTTAATTGATTAAGTAGGTAGATGTTAAAAACTTTCAGACACCCCCCTTAATAAGGGGGGATTAAGGGGGGATCGAACCCAAAATCTATCTTCAATTTAACTCTAACCAGCTACTTATTATTCATTGATGGCCGAGAAACTGGCGTCTTTTCAGCGATCGCCGAACAATTAACGGGTTTTGCGTCTTCGGATGACATTATTAGAATAACGAGAAGGTTTTGGCTGGGGTTCTTTTCCCCCTCCTAATTCGCCGCTAACTTGCTGGAAAATATCGCGTCGTAGCACAGGATATTCCCCTATCCACTGGTCGAGTTGGGGAAGATGGACATCAGAAAGCTGATTGATATCCCCTAAATCGGGTTCTCGAGACATTAACAAAGCTTCGGCCACCATCCCGGGACGGATCGATTTATGAATGCGTTTGAGGGGAGCGCGAACGATCGCCGAAAAGCCAGTTTGATCACCGATTTCTAGATTAATACAGCGTTGGCGATTTTCGATAATCTCTAATTCCCCGCGTTTATTGACCCTTTCTTCTTCCCCGATTAATTCCTCGGTGACAAAAGCATCGAAAACGCGACCGCGCCAAAACCCTCCGTAGGGAAGACGACGATAGGTATTATTGCGAACACTGGCCCAATAAACCGGACCCCAGAGCCAATATAAACCAGCGATAATGTCGAAAATCAGTTTAATCGTTAAACCACCGGGGCCGAATAAATTCCCGATTAACCAAGCTGCGGTGAGAGCGATGACAGAAATGAATAAACGGCGCAGAAAATCAGACCATTTACCCCAATAGTGAGCGTACTGGGGGCCGGTGGCGATAATCGGGACAATTTGCTCGATCGATTCACGGGTAAGGGGAACCAACATTATCAGTTATCAGTTATCGGTTATCAGTTATCGTGTGCCTAATTGATTCGTGAACGGGTAGGCTCCAGAAGAGGACGTTTACCTTTCATTTAGGTGCGCTATATCAGTTATTACAGCGTTTCTCATAACTAGATGAAGTGTAACCTAATTTGGTATCGACTACCGACTTCCCAAAACGAAAACTTTGTACCTCATCACTAAGATAAATGCTATAGTTTTGGGTAATTGTCTATCTGTTGGTCGCCATTCATCCCATCGCTAAAAGCGCGGGACTTCTGGGAAAATTTCAGTTAAAAATTAAATCCCTCAAGAAGTCCAATGAAACAATCTATAATAAAATCAATGCTGTTTTGTTCCCGAAGACTGCCACCATGACTTCTTCCCTGGCTAAATCCTTAAATTCTCAGACTGTAACCACTCAACATTTACCCCCGTTAGAAAATGGGGATCGCTTAATTCGTCCCGAATTCGAGCGCCGTTATCAAGCTATGCCAGGATTAAAAAAAGCCGAACTTATCGAAGGAGTTGTGTATATGGCATCCCCATTAAGGTTTAAATTTCATGCTGAACCCCACGGACGTTTAATCACTTGGTTGGGAGTTTATCAAGCTGCTACACCCCAAATACAAATGGGTATTGAGCCAACAGTCCGCTTGGATATCGACAACGAATTACAGCCGGATGGGGTGTTATTAATTAGTCAAGAAAGCGGGGGAAAATCAACCCTAAGTGCAGAGGGATACCTAGAAGGATCGCCGGAATTAGTGGTAGAAATTGCCGCTAGTAGTGCCGCCATAGATTTAGGGGATAAAAAACGTGCTTATCGACGCAGTGGCATTCAAGAATACCTTGTTTGGCAGGTATTTGATCAAAAAATTGATTGGTTTAGTTTACAAGATGGCGATTATATTTCTTTGTTACCCAACCAAGAAGGGGTGATTTGCTCTCTAGTATTTCCGGGTTTGTGGTTAGATATTTCAGCCATGCTCAACGGCAATATGTCACGGGTGTTAGACAGCTTAAAGGCTGGAATTAACTCGGCAGAGCAGCAAGAATTTATGCAAAAGTTAATCCCAGCGCAGTCGGGGGAAGCCAAATGAAACCTCCAGCTATTCTCATTTTAGGAGAAACCAGTATCCCCGTTGCTCGTCAAGTGCAAATGGCCCTACCGGAAGCAGTGGTTTATGGGTTAATAAATCGTACCCATTCGGCTGATTTTACCTATACTAATTTTGGCGAAACCGTGCGAGAATTTTTCCAGACGGGAACGCCAATTATTGGCATTTGTGCGGCGGGTATTTTAATTCGCACTTTAGCACCTTTATTAACTAATAAATGGCAAGAACCGCCTGTATTAGCAATCGCAGAAGATGGCAGCGCCGTAGTGCCTTTGTTGGGGGGTTTACAAGGGGTTAATGATCTCGCTCGTCAAATTGCCTCGGTTTGGCAAATTTCCCCAGCAATTACCACCACTGGTGATATTAGATTTAAAACGACTTTATTATCGCCACCACTGGGTTATCAGTTAGTTAATCCCGATGATGCTAAGAAGTTTCTTGCCGATTTATTGGCGGGTGAAAAAGTAAAATTAATTGGTGAAGCGGACTGGTTAAAAAATAGTAATTTACCGATTTCATCAGCAGCAAAACTGAGCATTGAGATTATCGATAAAAATAACTTAAACTTAGCAAAACCTAGCACTAACTGTTTAGTTTATCTCTGTGAGGAAAGCCAGCAAATTAAGGAAAAATCCGGTTTGTCCCCAGGGGATTTTGCCAACGAAAGTCAAGGTAAATTAGCCATAGTCGGAACCGGCCCTGGTGCGCTAAATTGGATGTCGCCGGAAGTTCGAGAAGTATTGGAAAAAGCCACGGATTGGGTGGGTTATAAAACCTATTTGGATTTGGTAGAATCCCTGCGAAAACCAGAAATTGTCCGCCATGAATCGGATAATCGGGTGGAACTCGATCGCGCGGAAATAGCCCTAGATTTAGCGGCTAAGGGGCGATCGGTTGTCTTAGTTTCTTCCGGAGATCCCGGAATTTATGCCATGGCCGCGGCCGTGTTTGAGGTATTAGAAAAAAAAGCAAAACCGGCATGGGATGCGATCGCAATTCAGGTCTGTCCGGGGATTTCGGCGATGCAAGCGGCGGCCGCCAGGGTTGGCGCACTTTTAGGACATGATTTTTGTGCGATTTCCCTATCGGATATTCTCAAATCTTGGCAGGTGATTTCTCAGCGCATTGAGTTAGCAGCCCGATCAGATTTAGCGATCGCATTTTATAATCCTGTGTCTCAAGAGCGCACTTGGCAATTGGAGAAGGCAAAAGAGATTTTATTACAATGGCGCTCGCCGCAAACTCCTGTGGTACTAGCGCGTAATTTAGGGCGAAAAGGGGAAACAGTGACGGTGAAATTCCTAGAGGATATGACTATTAAAGATGCGGATATGCGAACCATAATTTTGATTGGATCGAGTAAAACTCGCCTTATTGAGCAGGGTAAAACCAAGCAATGGGTTTATACTCCACGTCACTATTAAGTAGTCGTGTAAAATTAACTTCTTGGTTAGGATAGGCAGTCAACATAGATTTGCAAACTTTTTTGTCGAAACCGGATATTAAACTTTAAAAATAGGCATGATGGGAATAGTTGGGATCGAGGGGGTGGAAAGACGGATAAACTGGTAACGTTGTACTTACATAGGGTTTGCTGAAAAAGTTTGTTGGTGGGGTTAGGAGTCGGTCGTCAGGAGTCGGTCGTCAGGAGTCGGGAGTTTCAGGCTTTGTTGCCCTCTCTTTTTTGTACCAACGTATGTACTACAAGAAGGATAATGCCAGGTTTTTGATGGTCCCAATCCGATTTTCGCAGCATGAACATCGGATTTTAACAGGTCAAAAGCCTTATTTTAAAAGGGTTTTACCATTATTCAGCAGACCCTACATAGGGCTTGCTGAATAAATGTGAAATGCGTTCAAAACCTTGCGTTTTCATCGGCCCGCGTCCTGTAGGGGCGAAGCATTCGGGCAATAACCTATCGGTGAAACCGTAGATTTTCTATCCGAATGCTTCGCCCGTACTTTTTCAGCAAACCCTACATATACTTGGCGATATCAGGAATTCACGCTACTCTAGGTATCGGGTTATTTACATTTTGTTACTTAACATCCGTAAAAAAACCTGGTTCATTCACTTTATTTTCTCAAAAAAGAATCTTAAAACAGTATTAAGGTTTTATAATTGAGCAGTGTTGTCAGGAGGAACATTGTGTTTAAACGACTTGCAGAAGAGCATCGCCAACTGGTCAAAGACTTGGTCATGGATTTACAGGCCTTAGCGATCGCACTAGAAAATCAAGGTTATCTAGCATCTTGCTATACCTGTGGCGGTCAAATGAACAGCGCATCCTTTATGGTCGGATTGGGTGAAACCCATCTAATTCGGTTTCTCGTGTCCGATTACGGCATCACCTGGACAGAAATGCGCGATGATCGAGAGTTAATGAAACTCGAAGGTGCGGAAGCCATCAGCCAACTACAGGAATTAGCCAATCTGATTAAATATCAAATTTCGCCGGCGGAATTTATTGACAAAAAACCCTCCTCCGTGCTGCAACGGTTAGAGAGGGTTTAACCCCAGATGTGACCTAGACCTGTATGTTTAGTGAACTTTTTCCCCCTAACCTTTCAGCCAACTGTTAGCTAGATAAGCCATTCGTTTCATCTCTTTTCGTCCCCGGGAGACGGAATCGAGGATCATGCCACAGGTCAAACTTAAAAAGGCTAAAAGCATGATCGAGGCCGATAAAATAGCGGTGGGAAAACGTGGTACTAAGCCGGTTTCGAGGTATTCAAACAGGACGGGGATCGCTAAGAGGAGGGAAATAACCGCCAAAATTAGCGAGACAAGGCTAAAAAAGAGAAAAGGACGAATTTCTTTAAAAAGTAGGATAGCGGTTCCCAATACTCGCCAGCCATCTTGAAAGGTTTTTAACTTACTTTGGGAACCTTCGGGACGTTCCCCGTAGAGGGTTGGTTCTTCGGCGAAGGGAATTTTTAATTCTAAAGCGTGGATAGTTAACTCGGTTTCAATCTCGAAACCATTGGACAAAGCGGGAAAAGATTTGACGAAACGACGAGAAAAGACGCGATAACCGGAGAGCATATCGATTAAACGCGCTCCAAACAGAAATTTCACCAATCCTGTTAAAAATAGATTACCAGCGCGATGACCGGGACGATAAGCCTGGGAGGATTTTGCCGCTTCCCGACGCGCACCGACGACCATATCCAATTGTTCCCGCAGCATTCGTTCAATTAAGCGTCGTACTGCCGCAATTTCGTAGGTATCATCACCATCGATGAGAATATAGATATCGGCCTCGATATCGGCAAACATCCGCCGGACAACATTGCCTTTTCCCGGTTGGATTTCCTGACGAACGATCGCCCCAGCTTTGAGTGCCTCCGTCACGGTATCATCGGTAGAGCGGTTGTTATAGACATAAATTGCCGCTTCTGGCAAAAAAGTTTGGAATTGGGAGACCACTTTTGTGATCGTTAGTTCTTCGTTGTAACAGGGAATAATCGCCGCAATACGATAGTTTTTCAGAGAAATCGGCGGAATAGCAGTCATTTCGATCATGGCTGACGACAACGTTTAATAATAGTTAGGGTTGGCTGAATAAATCTAAAAACCTTGTTGGGTAAGACTTTTAGACCTTTTGTCAATCAAAAAGTACCGGATATGGCAGTGATCGGGGGGAAAATTCCGGGACTTTTCCCCTGAAAATTAGGTAATTGACCAGATGAAAATTGGTAATCGGTTTCCTGTTGACTCTAGGCAGCTTTTAAGTCCCGAAAATTAATGCTGCCAGGGGTTGAACGAGAGTTAAAAAGGGTTTGCAGGACTAGAGGGCAAGTTTTCAAAGGCTTTCCTATTGCTTGCCGGACTTTTCGGGTTTAACCTCCGTCACACGCCAACTGAGTTTTAAATTCATCCAGAAGTTCCAAACGGTAACTATAGCGATCGCTATTAAGTTAGCAATATAGCGATTAATATCTAAGACATTGAAGAAAAAGTTTAAGAGCAGGACGTTGAGGATCAAACCGGCCAAACAAATAAGATTAAATTTAAGAAAACGTTTGAAACGCTGCTGCCACTGATTTTGGCCCGTGGACAAATCGCCAAAAGTCCAGCGATCGTTCCAGAGAAAATTATTAATAATGGCCACCTCGGCGGCGATAATCTTACTGCGAGTTACTCCCCAAGCGAGGGTAGTGGGATCGCTGAGGAGATAAAAGATAGCCATATCGACGAATACGCCACTAAACCCGACTAAACTAAAGCGAAGAAAGCGATCGAGGGGGAATTGCCAACGCCTTTTCAGACCACCGAAACGACCGCGGGAACGCAATTTCAGCAGGTGCAGGATATATTCGATGTATTGTTGCCAGGTGACTTTGCTTTCACCGTCTTGACGCTCTTGGAAAACGTAACCCACTTCGGCGATCTCGTCAATATTGCCGCGGCCGATAACTTCGAGGAGAATTTTATAGCCCATCGGGTTTAAGATCGGGCCTGCGATCGCTTGTCGATTAACCATGAAATAGCCACTCATCGGATCCGATACCCGTCCCACCACGTCAGGCAGAATGACTAATCCCAACAGCTGCGCCCCCCGGGAGAGGAAGCGTCGAGTTAGACTCCATTCGCTGACTCCACCCCCTTCCACATGGCGACTAGCCAGGGCGAGATCGGCTCCGGCTCTGGTTTGCTCGAATAATTTTAATAACACTTCCGGGGGATGTTGTAAATCGGCATCGATGACCCCAAGTATGTCGCCCCGTGCCACTTGCCACCCCCGTACCACTGCCGAGGATAAACCTTTTTCTCCCTCCCGGCGCAGCACTCGCAGCTGGGGATATTCAGGGATTAAAGACGCGGCGACTTCCCAAGTGCGATCGGGACTATTATCATCGACAACGATCAGTTCGTAATCGTTGGGCAGGGCTTCGTCGAGTATTTGACTGAGAATGTTGACTAATTGAACGATATTTTGCCGTTCATTGTAGGTGGGAATGACTAGAGACAGGCTGAGAGGATAATTTTTTTCTTCTTCTAGGTTGCCGTCGTCCGGGGGAGGAGGAGATAAAGGTACCTGTAGATCTCCTGTGGGGGGAGTTAAGAAAAGATGAGACTGCTGTACCTTCATGAAAAATTTGACCTCACTCGCTCACATCATGGTTTTAGCTCTTAGACGGGATTACGAGGACAAAAGGTTTCTGGAAACCGCTTTCCCCTCCGTTCATCTTAACCCGCAAGAACTGCCGCCCCGGCTCGGTCAAGGGGTACTCCCGCGGGTTGTTGTTGAGCTTCCCCTTTATTAAAGCATGATCGGGGAATCGCTCCGCTCCGCTCGGTATTCTCGCCGATATCGGCCTTCCGGTTCTGTCTCTTGCGGGTGATCGGGGTAAAATTCGCCCGATCGCTGGGGTTGATTTTCCTTACTTTTGCGAAAGCGGGAACTATCCCGATCGGGAAACTTCTGCCGTCGTGCGGCAGCGATGCCGCGTCGTGAATTCAGGCGAGCCGGATATGAAATTGACAAAAATTCGCTTTTTTGCTACAAGAACTCTTGCAAATTAATTATATGTTATAATGATGGGTTAACTAATTTTCCCCAAAAAATTAGTTAATCAGTACATTCGTCCTGAATAAAAACTTGAAGTTTAACTTTTAAC